>Ga0129312_1000741_pt1 | contig 24341 bp, 39 predicted proteins | sample O827metagenome_FD_94434 | JGI IMG/M metagenome (GOLD analysis project Ga0129312, IMG submission 94434) | Orangutan group fecal microbial communities from Wisconsin, USA - O827 metagenome | ecosystem: Host-associated > Mammals > Digestive system > Large intestine > Fecal | place: USA: Wisconsin... | reverse complement strand
GGTGAAGATCGGCGGCGATCATCGGCGCGGCGGGGTACTGTCCTGTCCTATATAGCTATGTAGGGCGGGCCGGTGCGCTGCCGTGGGGCGGGCGGGGCTGCTGTCTGGTGCTGGTGTGAGGTGTGGCCGGTGTGGTCGGCGGGGTGTGGCTGCTGTTCTCTCCTATATAGCTATGTAGGGCGCGGGCGGGGTGCTGCTGGTGTGTTCATCGGGCGGGCGCGTCCCCATCGGGGCGGCGCGTCCTGTCCAGCGTGGCGGGGTGCAGCAGCGCGGGCGGCGCGGCGTGGCCGTGGCCGGTGTGAGCTGTCCAGCGCGGGCCGGGGCTGCTGTCCCCTCTCCTATATAGCTATGTAGGGCGGGGCCGGGGTGCTGCTGTCGTCCCCATCGGGCGGGCGCGGGGTGAAGATCGGCGGCGGGTATCATCGGGGCGGCGGCGTGTCCAGACAGCAGCAGCGGCGGCGGGGTGCGATCTTCCCACCGGCGGGGCGGGCCGGTGCGCATCCACGGAAAAGCCGCCCACGGAAAAGCCGCCCACGGAAAACGCCCCACGGAAAAGGGCAACAAAAAAAGAGGTAGGCGCGGCGGCGGGCCGTGTCTACCTCTTTTTTCGCGTCATTCTTCCGGGGTGTCGTCCGGGGCGGGCGGCTGGAATCCATCGCGGGCCATTCTTTCCCGCGTGGCGTTCACGATATACCCCGCCACGCTTTCCCCGGCGTGGGCGGCGGCTGTGTTCAAATCCTCTTCAATTTCTTTCGGGATTCTAATTGATTTTGTCGCAAACTTTGATAAATAACGGTCATTCGTTATTCTTTTCTTGTCTGTGAGCGGCATTTTTGTCACCTCTCTTTCTGCCTGTCCTCATTATATCAAATTTTCCCGGAATGCACCATGCAAAAATTGACGGAATGAATCATGCTTTTTTGTGCATTTCGTAAAATCGCATGATTCATGCTTGACACATTGCATGAATCATGCTATGATATAGCCACAGCAAGCGAAACACCGCAAAACAGAAAAGAGGTTACATTATGGACGCTGAAAAAATGACAATCACCCTTGACACTGAGGACATGAGAACCGTTCTTGCAAGTGTCGGTTTCGTGGTTTGTGACTGGAAAGAAAAAGCCCGCGATGAAAAGTCCGGCAAGATGGCGCATGAATCCGCCGTGCGGAATGCTGAAATGTGGGAAGCGATTTACCAGAACATTCTTCAGCAGATGAAAAATCAGGGGTTCTAATCCGCCGCCGGACACCTTGACGGGCCGCACCGCTGAAAGCGACCCGATCCCAACGCCCCGCCGGGGTGAATCAAACCAGAAAAGAGGTGAACAGCATGAATAAAGAGTTTTTCAAGCTGCCGAAAGCCGTCAAGCGGGCAGTTTGGGCCGCTCTTCTTGCCGAATGGCAAAAGAAAAAGCCCGCCACCCGGTAAAGGGTGACAGGCTTGCAAGATAGGTTTTCGAGTTCCGATCTTGCAATGATTTTACCAGCTTTCGCCGGTAAAGTCAAGCGGACACTTTCAAGGGCTGCACCGCTGCCGCAAAAGCAACCCTATGCCACCGCCCCGCCGGGGTGAATTTTGAAAACTGAATAGGAGAATGTAACATGAAAGCATTTGAAAAGAAAGTAACCCAGCTTGCAAGCCGCCACGGTTGGCAGATCAGAAAGTTGGAACGCGCTTCCATTCCGTGCTACATCGTCACCGCTGAAAGCTATGAGGATTTTTGCAAGATCACCGCCGCGCTGAACCGCTGCAAAACCTTACACTATCAGATCATCTATTCTTCCAGCGGATTCCGGCACATCGTTGAAGTTTTCGACGCGGTACAGTGGAACGCATGGCAGACTTTTGAACGGCAGAAAGCCGCGCTTGTCGATGTGTTCTATACCGTCCTGAAAGCCAACGGCGGCGACCAGAACGCCGCGAAAGCCGCCCAACACGAAAAGGCCGTGCAGATCGGCGCACTGGAAGCATTCAACGCAATTTACGCATAACCCCCGGATACCTTGACGGGCCGCACCGTAAAGCGACCCGATCCCACCACCCCGACAACAGCCGGGAGAAAGCCGAACACGAACCACAAAACGAAAAGGAGAAGCAACCATGAAACGAGTTTTGACCGCCGCCGCACTTGCCGCCGCGCTGCTGTCCAGCGCGCCCCGCGCCGCTGCCGCCTGTCCCTACAAAGTCGGCCCTTTGGGGCGGTATATCGCCCCGGCCATTGTGAAAGGCATGACCGCCACCAACGAAAACCATATTGAAGTCTGGTGCAGTGACGCGCTGGACGGCGACGACTGGTATTTTCTGGTGGACGGCGAAACCGATTTGCGGATTTTTGACCGGATCGATCTTGTGGTCGATGCCAACGGAACCCCGGACGATTTCAGCGACGACAAGGTTATTGACGCGCTGTATTGCCACGATTGCGACGAAACCGAAGATTGAACCCCGCCGGACACCTTGACGGGCCGCACCGAACGAAAGCGACCCGATCCCATTCCCCCGGCACACCGCCGGGACGATCCACAAAACGAAACACGAAAGGAAGTATTTACCATGACGAATAAACAGATCATCCGCGCCGCCGCCGAACGTCTTGACCCGGCCACGCTGCACCAGATCGCCACCGCGCACCACACCCCGGAAGAGATCGCCGCCGTTGCTGCATCTTGCAAGATCGTTGACAAGGACGGCAACGAAAAGCCCGCCACCGCCGCGGATATTGAGATCATGTTTGCAGCTGACGAGCTGCACACGTTCGACTATTGGAAGAAAGAGGGCAAGAGCGTCAAGAAAGGCGAAAAAGCGTTGATTGAATGCTACTTGTGGAAGTACACCACGAAGCCCAGCAAAGAGCAGCGCGAAAAGGCCGCGGCAGAGGGCAAGGAAGCCGCACCCGATCCGCATTACTACCCCACGAAGTCCCATCTTTTCAGTTGCTTACAGGTTGAAAGCAGCAAGCCCGCCCCGCAAGCCCGGTTCAAGTCCACGGCTGAGATCATCGCCTATAACAAGAAGCTGGCCGCGGAACGCAAGGCCGCGAAAGCCGCAAAGGAAGCCGCCGAAACCGTCCGCCCCGCGCCGATCATCGTTGAAGAGCACCACGAACTTCCCGAACTGGTTCACGTTGAACCGCTTCCCACGAAACCGGCCCCGAAGAAGCCCCGCACCACGAAGAAGCCCGCCGCCGACATTGCCGAACTCAAAAAGGCAGAACGCAAGGCAATGCACGAATTTATGGCCGTTCCTGAAACCGACCGCGCCGGACAAGCTGCCACGCTGGAAGCATGGCGCAAGGCGACCGCCACCCGGAAAGCTGCCGAAAAAGCAGCAGACGAAGCCCCCGCCGTCACCGTGAGCATGGAAGAATTAGAGCCGGTTTTTGAAAAGTGGTATTCCAACTTTTACCGCACCAACGACGACAACGACAGCAAGGAATACCGGGAAGCCGTCAAGACGTTTGACCAGAAGAGCAAGAACGACCCCGCGTTTTCTTCCATCGTCCAGCAGTTCACGAATTACCGTTGCGACTTTATCAGCAGCGACCGGGAAGCCGCCGCGTTTGTGATGGCCCTTGACGAACTGGAAAAGGACACGATCCCCGAAATGGTTCCCAGCGTCCAACAGCTCGACTTTGCAAGCATCGCCGCCGGTGTGCTGGCATGATTCCAGCGCGGACACTCTAGCCGGGTTGCACCGCACAAAGCAGCCCAGCCCCACACCCCGCCGGGGTGAATCACGAAAACGAAAAGGAGATTATACCATGACCGCCAACGAAGAGAAGAACGAACTTGTTGTTGTGGATGTTCCCAACGTCCAGATCTACGCTTTCACCGTGTCCGGCTGGCCCACGCCCCGCACTGCCGAAGAGGTGTTGAACGCCGCCCGGAAGAGCACCGCCGAAAGCATCCAGCGGATCACCCAGATCATCGAGTCCGGCGACTACGAAAGCGACCGGGGATATTGGGAAAGCCGCCTTGCGCAAGAAAAGGCCCGCTCTTATGCTGTCATGACCTACGGCGAATGGCTGAACTTTGAGCGGGAAAGACTGCTCACCCCGGAAATGGTCGAGATCACGAAACAGGACTATGAGGACGCGCTGAACGTGCTGCCGCCGCGCAACTGGCACACCCGGAACAACATCGAAGAGTTTTGCAGCCGGGAAATGTACAGCGGCACTTACACCACGCAATATGCGTTCCAGCTTGTAACGGGCCGCTACTTTACGAAAATGGTTGATTGCGCTGATTCTTCCACATGGTTGAGCACGATTTTAGCCCAGCAGTGAAACGGATACCTTGACGGGCCGCACCGTAAAGCGACCCGATCCCACACCCCGCCGGGGTGAATCCAACACGAAAAGGAGAACGAACCATGACAACCCCGAACGATAGCCGGGACTTTTACCCCACCCCGGACAATCTCGCGTGGGAAATGGCTTACAGTCTGCAAAGCACAAAATACGGCTGGAAGCACCTACCGCAGCCCATCCTTGAACCCTCTGCCGGTGACGGCGCACTTGCCCGCCAGATTCACGCCGTTGCAGAGATTCGGCACGATCCCAAAACGGGAAAGATTGACCGTTACGACGAAAGCAAGGCAAAAGAGTTTGATTTGGATTGCATCGAGCTTTCCAGCGACTTCCGCGCCAAATTGAAGAAAGACGGTTTCCGCGTGGTGCATGACGACTTCTTGACGTTCCGCCCCGCGAAGAAATACGCAGCGATCATCATGAACCCGCCTTTTTCCGCCGGTGCTGCTCACTTGCTCAAGGCTTTAGAGATCATGAAAGACGGCGGCAAAATCCGCTGTCTGCTCAACGCCGAAACGATCCGCAATCCCTACACGAACGAGCGGAAAGAGCTGGCTCAAAAGCTAAACGAACTCAACGCCCAGATCAAATACATCCCGGACGCTTTCAAGAACGCCCGCCGCGCCGCCCGCGTTGAAGTGGCGTTGATCTCCGTTGACATTCCCGACAAGGAGCCAGTAAGCAAAATCCGGTTGGAACTCAACAACGAAATGACCGACCACATGAAAGCCGATCCGCAGCTTGCCGCGCTGGTGTCTGCTGATCCCATCGCCGCCGCGGTGGAACGGTACAACGCCGCCGCCGAGGGCATCCGCCGTATTTACGAAGAGTACAACGGAATCAAGAGCCTGTTTTCTGCTGCTACCGCAGACGACAAGGAAACCGAAGTGCTGAACTTCAACAAGAGCTATAACGAAGCGATCCGCAGCTTGCGCGGCTTGTACTGGCAAAAGCTCTTTGACCTACCCCAAATCCGGGACAACTTAACCAGAGCGATGCAGGACGAATATCACAACCGCGTTTCCGAACTGGTTGATTACGATTTCAGCCCTTACAACATCCTCACGATCCGGGAAGAAATGTCCGCCAACATCGTGCAGGGCATCGAAAGCGAGATCGTGGAACTGTTCGACGACTGGACGAATCTGCACTACAATTCCGAATACTCGAAGAACGTCCACTACTACAACGGCTGGTGTACGAACGAAGCGTACAAAGTCGGCAAGAAAGTGATTTTCCGGTGTCAAGCGTTCAGCGATTGGTCTGGGCGGTTTGAACCCAGTTGGAACGCGGAAAGCTGCCTGTCACGAATTGAACGCACCTTGCACTATCTGGACACGAACGGCAAGAAGTACAACGGTGATGATCTCCGGGCCACGCTGAAAGCTGCCGGGGAAGCCGGACAGAGCCAGAAAGTGCAATTCCACTACTTCACCGCCACGTTTTACAAAAAAGGCACTTGCCACATTGAGTTTTCAAATGACGACATTTTGAAGTCATTTAACCTGTTCGCCAGCCAGAAGAAAGGATGGTTGCCGCCGTCCTACGGCAAGAAAGCCTATCACGACATGAGCAAGGCAGAGCAGAAGATCGTGGACAGCTACGAGGGCGAAGCGAGTTACACAGACACCCTTGCACGGCATCTGACCCCCACGAAAGCCACGCTTTTACAGCTCAACGCATAAAACGGATACTCTAGCCGGGTTGCACCGCACAAAGCAGCCCAGCCCCAGCCGCAAGGCTACCACGAAACGAAAAGGAGATACAAACCATGCGTGAATACGATCCGAACCACCGGTATCAGGTTATCACCTGTGCTTCCGCCGATTTCACCGATGAAGATATGAGTTTCCGCACCGTCGCCGAAGCCCGTACACGAATTGCCTATCTTGTCAAGGAGTATGCGGCAGACGGGCGCGATCTGGACGGAGCCGCGATTTTCGACCGCAAAACGAACTGCTGCACCCACCTTTTCGGGTGCGCGATGCTGTCCGCGTTCTCTGTCGATGTCGCCGCACGTTCCGCGCCCCGCAGATACCCCGATATGCCCGCGGCCAGCACGGTTTACTACTTCATCTACTGCAAAGGCCCCGGAGATCAGCATTTCACCCTCTGCGACCCGTGGGGCGGTAGGCGCGGCATGAACAAGGTTTTTGCGCCCCGGTTCACGAAAGATCAGGCGGACAAGGTTGTTGCACGAATGACCGAACGTAACCCCGGCTTTACTTTTCAGCGGCGACCGGCCCTCTGATTCTCCGCTCCCGGTTCCCCGCCGGGGCTTTTTGTGTTATACTTTCATCAACGAATTTTCTATTTTTCGTGCCAGAGATTGAACTATGCTTTACAAAATGCGTAAAAAGGAGGTCTTTTTTGTGAACGAAGCCCAGTTTTTCGCGCCTTGGCGTGTTGTCGCCGAATTTGCCGACGATTCCCGCCTGACCTTTGACGGATTCACCGAAGAGCAAGCACGCGCAGCTATGGAAGCCGCCCAGAACGAACATGGCGACATTGCGTGGTGGGATCATGTAACCGATGTAAATTACAGCGACGGCCAGTATTACAAGACGCTCCGCCAGCCGCCCACGGTTCATGTGGTAGATTTTTCCGGCTATGACGGCCCGCTGGATGAAAACGGTTTTCCGGTCGGTCTGCCGAACGAGATCAGCGAATACATGAAACAGCATGGTGAGCCGCCCACCGTTCCGAAGATCATCTTCAAGAAGAACGAACCGAAAGGGGACAACGAAACATGACCAGCGAAACCAACGAATTTGTCCGCCAGCTCTTGAACCAGATGCAGGAAGAAATGACTAAAGAATACTTCAAGCAGGAAAGCACGACTTCCACCGAACGGTTAAAGGTGCTGGAGGCGGATGCAAAAATGCGGCTCTGCACCGTTCATCACCTTGCGCCGGAGAACGTCGATGTTTCCGGCCACGAAACCAGCCCCGGCACTTACACTTTCACCGTCACCGAACGAATCCCGGTCAGCACGTTCACGATCCCCACGAATTGAGCACGAATTTCTTCCATCCCCTGCGGGCATCCCGCCGGGGATTTTTCTTTCTCGTTTTGTTGCTTTTATTCGCGTTTTGCGCTATCATTGAAGTGGAGATTTTGCGCCAGCCGGGAACGCCCCGGCCACACGCAAAAAAGAACATAACGAGGTGAAAATATGTGTCGTAATGTTACCCCCCCCGACGATTTTAAGGCTCCCGAATGGGTGAACCACATTCCCACCGTTTCGGACGGCCCGCTGCTCAAAAGCTACCTTGCCGCCCTCAAAGCGGACATGACACCGACCTGCATTGATGGTCAGACCGGCTATTTCAGCAGCAGACACGGCAACTATGTTGTCACGCTGGACGTTCCGAACGGCTGTGTTTGCGGCAGTCATACCCGGCCTTGTAAGCACCAGTACCGCCTTGCAATGGAGCTTAACCTTATGCCCGGTGATTTCATCCACGATCCCAGCAAAATCAAGTACAAGCTGGACGGCGTAGATTTTGAAACCGCCGTTGACCGCATCGAGCAGCTTCCCGCCGCGGCTCAAAAAGAGCTGTTCGGCATCCTGTCCAGCCTGTTCAACGGCAAAGTGTACAGCGGCACTCTTTCGGAGGACTCCGCCCGCGCTCTGGTGGACGGCAATGTGCTTTTGTGGATTGACGATCCCGCCGGGTATCGGCTCTGCACTGATCTGGATAAAAGCTCTTTCATGCTGGACAAATACCTGCGCCGGAAGTTCCAGCAGGATTCTTACCTTGACCACTTTGGCCGCGGGGTGTTTTACTTCCCGCACGGCTGCACCGTCGATTATGCCCCAGACCAAACCTGCATCATAACCGCACCGGAGCAGACCGAATCTGACCGTAAAATCAATGCCATGCTCCAAAAGCATCACTGTGACCCGCTGGACGGCTTCACAGTGCGTTTTGGCGAGTGAGAATATAAACTAACGCCCTCGACGGAATTACCCGCCGGGGGCGTTCTATTTTGGCGTATTCGCAAGTTTGTTTTTCTGAGCGGTTCGGAGGATTTGCGGAAGCGGTTCATTGCACACGCGCATAGAGCTTTACCAACTTGCCTTTATAGACAGGTTTCCGGGCTGTTTCCTTGCCCACGGTCTTGGCTGTTGTTTCTGCCGATTCTGATAGATTTTCTATCGCTTTCCCGGCATACCCAGCACACCAGCCCTTTTAATCGCGCGCGTCATACGCGCGGGAGAGGATTTCTTCAATCATGGGAATTTCATCGAACATCCCTCCCAGAACGACCAGAGCCGCGTCTTTCCACCTCTGCGCGGTGATCTTCTTTTTCCCGATGGAAATAGCAATGCTTTCCCACGTTTTTTGTAACGACCGGTCGGCGTAGACATACCGCCCTTTCAGGATTGTTTTGTAATCATCGTTCAGCCTGTCTAATTTCTGCCGGATTTCCTGTAAATCCGACTTCAACACGACCCGCCGGACGATCAGCTCATTTTCCCGGTTCTGGTATGCTTCGTTGTCGGCCAGCTTGACGGCAAGGGACGCGGTGCTGTCGCCGGGAGTGCTGCCGTGCGGCATCCCGTCCATCGCAAGGCCCTTGATCGGGCTGTATCGGTCTTGCAGCTCTGCCAGCTCCATGTTGACACTATCAAGCTGCTTCTCGATCTTGCCATAGTAGAGCAAAATCTGTTCGGTGTCCTTTTTCTGCATCCGCGTTTATCCTCCTGCCTGTCAGCTCTCAGATTTCTTTCCCGAAGATCGGCTTTGTACCGGGTTCTTCGTCTATCGCCGCTTCAATGCCCGTTGCCTGTTCATAGCACTGGGCCATTTTGTAGTAGGCCACATACTCGCCGTCTTTCGACCATTCAAGGAACTGCCGGAAGTTGCCCTGTATCTCTTTCAGGGCGGCGGCGATCTCTTCCGGGGTGTAGCCCAGTCCGTCCATGACCTCTACAAAGAAACGGGCCACAAGATCACCCGCACCGCGGCGTTCATAGAGCTGCACCCTCTCCCACTCTTTGCGCGGCCACTTCTCGACCGGCAGGGTGAAGTCCTCTTTCATCTTTGGGGCCGTGCGCTTGCGCAGATTTTCCCGTGCTTTCGGTGTGCCGTACACGTTGGTTTCCAGCGTGTAAACCTCACTCCGCCGGATAAGCTCTGCCTGCCAGCGTTCCACCCCGTCCCGGTCAAGGTCGAAAAGGTTTTGTGCGGCAATGATGGCGCAGTACGTCACCACCTGCTCCACAGCGGCCCGGTTGAGCTTCATGTTCTTCACAGTGTCACCCTTTGCGACCACGCAGCGGTTGACAGCCTTTTCGTACATCATCTTCCGCACTTCTCTGGGCGGCATAGATTTTCCCATGTTCTTCATCCTTTCTGTTTTGCAAGGCTCTTCCACGCTTTGACCTCTGCCGCCGTGTCTGCGGTGATATGCTCGATGAAATGCCAGCCCCGCGGTTCGGCCACAAGGTCAATAAACATCCTGCGGCGGTGTATGTAGTCACGCTGCTGCCGCCGGACAAACTTCGATTTCACTTCGACGGCTTCCACCGTGCCGTCTGCATAGGTCAGCACAAAATCCGGGGTATAATGCACCGCCGGGAGCTTCACCGCGTCATACTCCTTTGCGGGCAGAAGCAAGAACGTGCGGTGCAGCTCCACTTTCACGATCTTCCCGGTCTGCACTTTGGGCAGAATCGTCCCCATGTAATACTCGTACTCGCCCCGGCTGTCAAAATCCATGCCGATTTTTTCAGCGGTGGCAACTGCGGCGGGGACAGACTGCGGCAAGGCGCACTTTCCCCGGCTTCTGGCCGCGATCTGTGCTTCTGCCTGCGCCCGGTATCTGGGCGGCAGGTCGTCCAGCGTCAAACGGTTCAAGGCTGATTCCTCCTATTCCTCCGCTGTTCCGGCTTTCGGTACAGGCGCACAATCAGGTGGCGGGTGGCGTTGCCAGTTATGATGCACTCGCACCGGTGCAGGGTATAGCCGGGGTACATCCGCTCCCAGTAGTCCCGATCTTCCAGACGGTTCTCGCAAACGTCTTTCAGCCGGGTGCGGCTCATTTTTCCGTCATTGGGGCGCGGCATCTTCGGCGGTTTCAGTCCGCGGCTCTGCCGCCAGTGACGTTTGCAGCGCACGTTCTTGGTGATGTACTTTGCGAGGGATTCAATGCTGTTGTGGTCAAACTCCAACGGCTCGCACCGCGATCTGCCGCGCTTGCCCCATGCCTTTTCAACCATTTCACGGGTCAACCCCGCCGGGTGGGACATGATAACATGATGATGGTGACGGCCCAGCGGCTTGTCCCCGTCCATCGTGCAATACTCCGAAACCACGATCCACTTCGGGTGTTCGATTCCGTTTTTATCGCAGATACGGTACAATGCTTTGATGGCGTTGGAAAAATCCCGGTCAGCACGTTGGAGATCACCGGGCGCGGGGTGGTGTTCTTCGTTGTAGGTGTATGTAACGGAGTAGTCGCCGGGTCGGAAGTTCCGGTTTGCCAGCAGTTCCAGATACCGACCACTCTTGCGCAGATTATACGATTCCTTGGCAATGCTGGTGGCAAGCTCTTTCTCTTTCCGGGTGCTGGCCTTGTGCTGCTGCTCTGTCACCTCGAAGAAGTCCACCTGCATAGAGGGGGCCGCGGCATAATTCATACCGCAGATAAATTTCTGTTCCCGAACCCGAAAGCCGCCGGTCATATTCTCCACGTCCTCCTTTCCGCAAACGTCATGGAATTTTCTCAATCATGGACCACAAACACGAGAGGGGGAACGATGCAGAGGGGAAACACCGGGCCGCGTTCCTTTCGTTCTCTATTCCGATAGGCTGCTGGAACGCTGCCCTCGTTTTCCCTCTGCACTCCCTTTCCCCGCCGGAGGTAAGCGCATCTCTCCGCGCTCTTCTCTCTGTGTGTCCCTTAGTTTATCTACGGTATACAAGCCCCTTGCCGCCTCGTCAGGGCGGCAATTTAACGACGGGTTTCCTATATAATATAGATAGGGGCTTTGGCGGGCCGCTCAGACAAGCGACATGATCCACTCTGTCAGGTTTTGCAGCAGCACCGACAGCAGGTTTGACAGCACAATGCCAACACACAGCCACCAGAGGGCGATTGCGGCCAGTCTGCGGATTTCCGCTGGTTCAAGTTTTTTCATTTTGCTCTTTCCTTTCTTCCCATGCAGGGCAGGTATTTTCCGGGTCAGTGAAGTCCGCCCGGTACTCAGAATTTCCGTTGAAGCACACCCATGTATAGCCGTCATGCCATGCACAGGTGGAACATTCTTTTTTCATGTTCTGCGTCTTTCTTCTATAATTGAACCGCACACTGGACAAAAACTCCCGGCGCAATCGTCCAAACGGTGATCGCAGTTAGAACAAAACGGCACTGTGTATTCTTCGATTTTCAAAACCCGCTGTGTATAAACCGGCTTTCCATCGTACAAACACTCGTTTGTCGGAACAGGATCATATACGACAAACTGCTTGGGCCGTTTTCTCCATGCGATGTGCGCCACCGGGCGCACCCCCTCCGGGGCGACCCTCGGTGCGTTCTCAACCACGCACATGATCTGTTCCACTTCATCTTCCATATCCGGGTTACTTTCGCCGCCCAAAATTTCAGGCACGTTCTCCCGGATTCTCCGAAGCAGCTCTTCCGTGTTGGTAAACTGTTCCATCTCAATTCCTCCCAGCTTTCAGCGCACATTCCGAGCAAACAAACTTCATATCCGGGTTGACCCGCAAAACCAGCTTCGCGTTGTTGGTCGGATACCAGCACTCCCGGCCACACTCCGGGCAGGTTTTCAGTTTCCAGTCTGCCGCCCGCGGGTGCGGGATGTTCTTTTTCAGCGGCATCATGCCGATTGCCTGTAAGACACTACCCATGATCTTTACCTTTGCCTTTCAGTTTCAGCTCTATTTTCGGTTGCGGCTGGTCGCTGCGGTTCAACGGTGCGTAATAGCTTACGCACCCTGCAACGCCGTCCGGGTTGTCGTGCCATGACAGCGCGTGGCGAATGACCAGCCAAACAATTTCTGCTCTGTACGGAATTTTCATCACATCCGAAATTGGAGCAGGGAGAACGCAACGGTTATACAGCTTTTCCATTTCCTCCCGCATGGTATCCCTCCGATGCAGGGCAACGTCAAAAGCATTTGCTCGCTGCTCGTTCGTTTTGAACGCTCCTTTTTCTTCATCTGAGAGAAATTTTGCCAAGCACAGATCGTCCGCCATATCCCAGAACTGACCCATGTGCAATCTCAGATACCACTCACAGGCTGTCTTTACCGCTTCTGCCACCGGTCGGCTCATGGTGATTGTCACTGTTTCCACTTCCGGCACGGTTTTCTTTTTCTTTTCCATGACTATCCTCCCTTGCGCCGGGCCAGTTGTTCCGCTGTCCGTGTTCAAACTTCTTCGTCATTTTGTCCCTCGTGCGGGCTGGCAAACTGAGGGAAGCGTTTGTTTGCTGCTTCCAGCTCCTTGTTTACCAGACGGCGAACATCTTTTCTTACTGCATCCATTGTTTATTCTCCTGTTTTAATTGCAGATCGTATCTACTATCCAATACACAAACCCGACAAGTTGCAAAAACCTATCGCCCAGCGACCGGTGCTTCTTTTTCTTCTGCAATTTTTTTCTTAGCGAATTTGTTTCAGCTCGTTCGTCAGCAAAAGCAATAGACAAGTGTTCATTTTCTTCTTTCAGGCTTGCAATCATATTTCTTTGAGTTTCGATTATGCCCGCCTGCTTGATAATGACTTCTTGATTGCTTATCCATTTTCTTTCCGTTTCCGAGTGGATTTCCGGGGCCGCTTCTTTAGCCTCTTCTTCGATCATCCCGCAGTATTGCAGCAACACTTGTTCCGCCGTAACAATGTGTGTTCTATCGAATCGGTCAAAGCACTGTTCAACAGCATCCATAAGCTGCTGCGCACCCTCTATGTTTGCTTTCAGGCCACTTTCAATCATGTGTCTAAAATCCACCTGACTGAAAATTTCCTGCTGGAAGAAGTCATTGAAAAACTGTTCTCCCTTATTGCTCAGTTCATATCCATCTTCTCGAAGCGCGTCATAGTCTATGAGGTGCAATACGCATTGTGCCTGTCCTAACCAGAGCGTTTCGTTGATTCCGATACGAATGTATCTTCTGCTCACCCTGTTTTTCCCTCCAAACGCATTCCCTGAAAGTCAGCAACGCCAAAACTCCCATCCTTGCACGGGCGACAAGCGTAGAGCGTTGGCTCCATGATCTCTTCCGGTTCTTTCTGCTCAACCGCTCTGCACATAATTTTCATTACAAAGCTGCGATTGCTTTCCTCTCCGCTGGTTGAGCACTCCACAAATTCTTCTCCGCACAAACGGCATTTGTAGATTGCATCAAACATCTTCATTGTCCGTTTCGTCCTCCACTTCATCCGGCAGATCATCGAATGTGTATTCGCTCTCTTCCAGTTCGCCAGTGCGGTTTTCAGCCAGCATAGCGACCAGTTCTTGCAGCGTTGCTTCCGCATATTCGTTCAGAGAATAAGACGTGACAGCAGCGCGTACCCTCATGCCATTTTTTACCACATAATACGTTCTTCCGTCAGCGCGTTTTCTTTGGTAGTAGCGGATAAACCCGTTGTTCTTGATTTCGTCCTCAACCGGTGCAAGCTGTGACCAGCAGATAAGGCCAACCATGTGTTTATCTTCTGTTGTGACCGGGATGAGAATTTCTCCCATGTAGTAGATGCCAACGGCCATTTTCTTTACTTCGACTTCGCCCTTAACCGTGTCGTCCAAATTGAATCCGCTAAGGTCGTCTTTATATGCGCCATCGTAGTCGTTATAGGCCACCTTGTCGATCATGGTTTCTTCGCCGATCCCCAGCAGCGCACCCATCTGGCTGCGGTTCAACGGACGCAGGAAACCAGTTGCGCAGTAGATTGCCGACGCGGTTCCAATGTAAAAATCGTCGCTCGTTTCGTTGTAGAAAACATTGCAGACAAGCTGCCGTTTGACCATCTTGGTCAATCCCGAAAGTTTCATGTTCAAACCACCTTTCTGATAACTGCAAACGGCGCATATTCGGGGAACTGTTCATCTGCGGATTTCTCCGCTGCTTCACCGGCTGTGCGTTCCGTTTCTGCTTCAAATTCTCGGCCGATGATGATGCACGGCGCAGTCACGCCAGCACCATTCCAACCGGCAACGCTGATGTAGTACCTGTTCACAAGTCCCGCACCTCCGTTACACTGTCCACTTGGATTTTCTGGTACTGCGGGTAGTACAGGGCCGCTTCTTCTTTTGCCTTGTCCGCTGCGTCAAGTGCTTTCGGTGCTTCTATACGGTACGGCAGATAGGCCGGTGTTTCCTGCCTATGGCGGTTTGCGTTGCTTCTTGCTCTGCTGCACCGCAGCATAACTAAGTATTTCGGCATTGTCCTTTCCTCCTGTTAGTTTCGGGCATTTCCGGGCTTGAACCGGTAGGGGCCTGTCCCCATGCTCACAGAATGGAGCCGCCGCGCCGGGCGGCTCCGGTAGGAGAAAATCAGTTGATCCCGTTGATGATGGGAATACTGCCATCACCGCCAACGTATGTAGGCAGTTCGCCATTCCAGAGGGAATCGACGTTTGTGATCCGGTAGTATTCCAGCAAATTGCTATTCAGGCTGTCATTGAGGGCGCGGTTTGCTTCCGCTTTCTTTTCGGCAACGTACAGCTCCGCGACCGCCGCAACCTTGGATTTCTCCGCTTCGGCATTGGCCGCAATCAGATCAGCGTCCGCCGTGGCCTGTGCTTCAACACGACGTTTCTCTGCATCGGTTTCCGCCTTTTCCTTTTCCTGCTGGGCCTTTACTTTGGCTTCAACGGCATCCGTAAAGGTATCGGTGAAGTCGAAGTTGGTGACGCTGATATACTGCAAGTCAATGTTGTACTCTGCCAGCACTTCCCGCAGCTTCGTGTCCATCTGTGATGCAACGGCATCCCGGTTCGAGATAAGACTGCTTGCATCGTAGTGGGCGACCACAGCCTTGACCGTTTCCTGCACACGGGGAGTAATCAGAGTGTCCTCGTACTTCTTGCCGACCGACTTGTAAATCGTCATGGCATTCTGCTGGTTGATCCGGTAGCCAACGGCAACGCTCGTAGCGACTTCCTGAATGTCAGAACTGAACGCCGATAAATCCATGTTCATTTCCTGAACACGATTATCCATCTTGACGATAGACTGCCACGGTGACTTGACCACCACACCAGCGTCCTTTGTGCCATCTTCGACTTTGCCGAACGTGGTCACAATGCCTGTGTAGCCGGTGGGAACGTAGGACACACAGGACACACCGATCAGGATAACGGCGACCACGCCGGGAATAAATGCTGCGGCCTTGCCCTCTTCGGACAGGAGCAGGACGGCCAGCGCAACCAGCGCGGCCAGCACTCCGATGATGAAAAAGATCATATTTCCTCGCTTTCGCTCATGTGCTTATGTACGGGCGAAAGCTACGGTGGGGTCTGACCGTGGGAGGTTCGGTTTCCACTTGCCTATAAGAAACTCACCTGCCCCTCAATATTTTTCTTCTTCGGCTCTCTCGGCCTATACTTTTTGTTCTCGTCCAGAACGTCCACCGGGTTAAACTCAAAGTGCTTGTACTTGTTCGGATTTGTTATCTGCTTACCCTCTCGCATTTCGTCTTTGGCTTCGCAGTGAATCAGATCATCGTCATTCAGGACGGCCAGCGAGCAATACCGGCAATACTGTGTCACTCTTTGCCCTCCGTGAAAATATCGGTATACTTCGTGTACACCTTGCCGTTATGGAAATAGAGGTTATAGTCGCACTGGGTAATGTACCACCAGAGCTTTTTGTGGTACTCCGTCAGCAGATCGTGGAGGTGATAGGTTTCCTTGTAGTTTTCATCTACCCGCTGGCGGAAAGAAAGCTCGTCAATCTCTTTGCTTCCCGCCACATAACCGGCGATGAAAAGCACATCCTGTTCGGTCATATTGTCGTCAACGACAAATACCACTCGGACAATCTCGCCAAACTTCCGTTTAATGTGGAGCAGGTCGTCGAACGTATGGACGTGGTACACTACCCGTTCAAACCAATTAAGTGGGAAGTCTTGTACTTCCGGGCTGTCCGGGAGATAGCTCGTGTGCATTTCCAGCTTGACGTTTCGCCGCTCTGCCGTGTGGAAAAGGCCCTCGTAGAATGACCAATGATCTTTCCAATGGAACAGCGGATCGCCGCCGCCGGACACCGAAACCCACTCCGGCCTTTCCTTGCAGAGCACCTTGTTGAGCGATTCCTGTGTGCTGAAATTGTCCGTTTCGCTCATTTTCAGGCCATTGTTTCTCACGATGCACTCCGGGCAGGTGTAATGACAGCCAAAGTTCGTAATGATGCTGACATACTTTCCGGGGTTTGCGTTGACTCTACGCATCGGCATAACCGCTTTTTCATTTTTCATCTTGTTCACCCATATTCTTTTTCTTATAGCAGGTGGCACTCCGCAGGATGCAGGTCGTGTCTGCGATCACCGCTTTGTCGTCCCAGTATTCATCTGCGCCGACTTTGCGGGAATCGCTGCCCCACGCTTCAATCCACTCCGGCAAGCTCTGGTTCACGGCATCAAAGTTCAAGCCCCACTCTTTGCAGGCTGCAATAGCTGCGTCCAGCTTCTTGCCCGCCCTGCACGTCCACAGGATCAGTCCAGCACCCGCTGCCTGTTCTTTCTTAGCTTCCTCGATAACGTGCCAGTTGGGTTCTCCAATTTCCGGGTATTTGCTTTGGCAAATGCACCCGTCAAAATCAACGGCTATTGCTCTGCGCATTTCGTTCATCCTTTCTTTTCCTGTTCAGCTCAGCAAGATACTGTTTCCGAACATGGATTGCGATGTGCTGCGGCAGGTAATTCCGGTAGAGCTGCGCACGACCCTGAAATTTATAGGCATTGTGCGCAATAAGCATAATCTTGAACTTGAACATTTCGGCTCGTCCGATCACGCCCGCCCGATATGCTCTTTCCATTGTTTCCGCCATAGTTTCTTCTCTCGTCACTCTTCTTCCTCCATCATCTCTTCCATGCTGATTTGTCCGGGAGAAACGCCGTCTCCAATCCACCAGTGGAAAACGTCTGTTCCATTTTTCCACACAACCGCTTCTTTTCCTTGCTCTTTTCGGACTTTCAGCATTCGTTCAAACGCATCAATGTAAAGTTTCTGGTATTTCGGCCATCGCGCAAACTCCTTTTGCATCATTTTTCCGCCAGCCAGCGGGCATCCAATGCAGCCGACGCGCTTCCAGCCCTCGCAGTAAAGAGGATTGAACGGTAGTTTTTCGGACGTAATGTAATCCCACACATCATCGTCCGACCAGTCTACGATCGGATTGACCACCATTTCTGCCTTTATATTGCACGTTTCAAACAGTTGCCTTTTCTCGTCGTTGTCGTTTGCGAGAATAATTCTTTTCTTCGGGTCTTTGTTCATTACCTCCATAACGCCACGGCTATTTTTTCTGCGCGGCGATTCCGACCATCTAACCCCGGTCGCATTGAATCTCCCTTTTCCGTTCGATTCCTTCAAAACTTGGCAGCAGTATCTTGCAAGTCTTGTGGGTGGCATTCCCTTTCGTGGAATTAGTGTCCACATTGATATTGGCAAGCCTTTATATTTTGGCATGACAATTTGACAACTGCCCCCCTCAGTTCCAAATCATGAAACTGTTGTCGAATAAACCTTACGGTTTCCGGCGCATCTGCCGTTGTATGCGAATTGATAACTTCAAAATCAATTCCCGCGCGTTCCGCCAGTGCAAGAAGCACCTGTGAATCCTTACCGCCCGAATATGTAACCTTCAATGGCTTCTTGTACCGATGCAGGGAAAGCCTTGCCGCATCCTGCAACCTTGCAATGGCAAGCTGTTCTTTATCCATTACTCACCCTCCAAGTTTCGGGTCGGGACATTCCCATTTGTAGTCCTTAAATTGAATAAGCCGATACGTTGCGATCTCGCCCTCTACGATCTCGATTTCCTTGTTGAACTCCATGCCCATTTCATAGCCGTACACTCTAAAATCCAAGTTGTACTTTTTGGACATTTCAATATAGGGCTGTTCTTCGATATTCCATGCAGCTTTCATGCTCACAATAAGGATCGACTTTTTGCCCTCTTCGCATAAGTCCACATATTCGCCTTTTTCTACGAAGTTTCTTCTCGTCCCCTCGATATGAGCACTCTTGTCTACATACAGGTACATTTCTTCGCTGTCTGGGTCGTGCTCAAATCGGACAGCACCCTCTACAAGCTCCGTGTGTGCGCCGTCGCCCAGCCAGTTCGTAGTGTAGCAATGTAGACATTCCTCCACCCACCGCTTAATATCTTCCGGTTTTCCGCGGATTTTCAGTTTTCCCTCTACCCAGTTCGGCATAATTTATTCCCCTTTCAAAATCCATACTCGATGTTCGCCATACCCATTCCACGTCAGCGCATTCTCATGAGTATCAACCGCAACATCAAGGTGCGTTCCATGCACTCCCGCGCCCTTGTCCTGCACAATGCGGATACCTACATCCTCAATGTACAGAACTGTGCCATACGGGAAGATTGACTGATCTGCTGCCACGGTTACGCCCGCCTGTATCGGCTGGCCGCTGGCGGTGATCCCGCGGCCCTCCCCGCAGATATGCGGGTATTGCTCGGTGCAGTAAGCCGTGCAGAAAAACACTCCTGCATCTTCCAGCTCAACTTTCCCGTCGGCCAAAGCGTCAAGGCGAAGCTGCATAGAATCTATAACCTCTTCGTCCTCTAATGCTCGGTCGATCCAGTGCTGCGCTCGGCTTGCATAAATGTCCCGCTGCGTTTCAAGGTCGGCTATCCGGCTTTTCAGCACCCCGACCTTGGCGCAGTTGATTATTTCAGCGGCACAGACCAGAATCAGAATTGCCTTATCTCTTCTTGTCACTGTTCCACCTCTTTGGATTTAACCGCCAGCCACCACAGCGCGGCATGAAGCGCGTATTTCGGGCAAGCCTGAACCGTCCTCATGTTCACCACGATCTGAATTGCTTCTTCAATTTTTTCTCTCGGCGGCATTGGTGCGGGCGCAAATCTCGCCGCTGAAACTTTTTCCAAAACCCAGATTGCTTCACTGTACAGCACGTTCTCGACCTCCTATTTGATTTTTTCTATCCTCGTCACGGTAATTTTTTCATACTCGCGGCGGTGAAACTTTTGGATTTTTCGGCGGGCGTTGTACTCTGCTTCACTCTCGCCCCAGCCATTGACGCGGATCGTGTGTACATCCGTTTCGTCAGCGGTGCAGCAGACGACAACCACCTTGTACCTCTGCATTTACTTTCCTTTCTGCGTTACAATGTTCGGACCTCGGTCGATCATCGGGCTTCCGTCCGCACGAGCGGTCAGCGTTCTTGCCACTGTATCCCCATCATTTGCAAATGCTGTGTCCGGCACATCGCCAATGCTATACGCTACCGCGTGTTCATGCCCTTTGGTTATCGTGTACTGCGGGTCGCCATCGTTGCCGATGCCTAGTCCCGTTCCACGCCCAAGAGCCTTGCAGCGTGTTGCAAGCATCGTATTTATCGGGAAACACCCATGATTTTCAAAGAGCGTTTGGTCTTGATGGGTTGCCAGCGTTGCGGAAAGTTCTTCTTGCACAAGTGCGCCCTTTCCGCCGCCCTCACATCCTCCACGGATTTTCATGGTATATGCTGCTGACCCCCCCCCGCTGGGTTTTGATGCCACCATTCGATCATGCCATGAATAGCAGTCAGCAGTAAGTCCTGCAACTTCCCCCCCCCCCCTGCGGGATGCACGGGTCAAAATTCCATTGAGTGCCTTTTCGCTCAAAAACGACCACTCCGGCGGATTCTCCACAAGTATCGCAGACAGCATATATTCTTCGCCTGCGCTGGGGTACTCCCCAAAATTGTGCGTTGACGATTCGATAGGCAACAGCTCCGTAATTTGCGAAGTTCCTCCACTTTCCGTGCTGCTGAATAAACTTAGCTGCTCCACCTCCGGTAAACTCTCTAAGACAGAGCAGTTCATTGAGGACAACTTCAAAATCTTCACCTCCGTTCGATGAAAGTGCGCCCGGCACGTTTTCCCAGATTACAAAGCGCGGGTATCTTCCGTTAGTTGCCGCCAGCATTTCCCGGATGATCCGTATTGCTTCTCTGAACAGACCGGACCTTTCTCCCTTCAAACCGGCGCGTTTTCCTGCAATGCTCAAATCCTGACAGGGAGAACCGAACGTGATAATATCTACCGGCTCGATTCTTGATCCTTTGATTTCCGTGACGCTTCCCAAGTGCTTCATGCGCGGGAAATGGGTTCTTGTCACCGCAATGGGGTACGGTTCTATTTCACTGGCCCAAACCGGATGACCGCCGCACATAGCAGCGCATAGCGGCATTGTTCCGCTTCCGTCAAACAGGCTTCCCAGTTTTACTTCATGTGGTGGTTTTCCTAGCTCCCGGAATGCGTTCTGCACGAAGAACAGGGCATTGGGCAACGCCATTCCGTTTCCCCACATTGCGTACTCTGCTGCCGCACTATGTAACCCATCGTGCCAGCGCATCAATGCTTCATCGCTTTTCTGTCCGTCTGCGCGAGTGATAGTCTTTTTGGGCTTTTGGTTTTTGATTTCACAGCTTCTAACGTAGACTTCCCGCCAGAACTGGAACTCGCTCGGATTTTTTAATGGCTCAATTTCCGCCCAACCGTCTGGGAATCCTTGCAATCGGCCACATTCCAGAGGGATCAACCTCCGAACTATCCACTCCGGCATTTTCCTTTTTTCGCACACTACCGTTTCCGAACCCCCTCCCAATGCACCGCCAGATTTTTTGAGCGTCCCGCTCACGCTGTCCTCTATGTAGTTGTCGTATTGCAGTTCTCTATATGCGACAGCGTGGCGGTCAACCGTGTTCAGTGTAAAAGAAGCATCTTCTCTTACACCACTTCCGTTCTGGTTTGTATTCCTGTCCACAAAGTTTCCAGCCAGACACATTGACTTTTCGCTACGGATTTTCATGCTGTCCCCCCGAATCAAAATCGACTGTGATCTCATAGCCGATGCACTGTTCAGGAGAGCCGGGGCAACACCGTCAGAACTATACACCCTCGCTCCTTGCGGAAACTCCAGTGTCAAGCATTCGATTTCCATTGATGTTCTCCATTCTTTCTTGTGCGGATGGTCGGGATCGAACCGGCCTTACAGCTCGGAGGTAATGGGAGAGCTGTTCTTCTCCATTGCGCATCCGCATAATAGATACCCGCCGTCCTGCTGAACTCTAAGAAAGACAGGACGGCGGGGCGGGCCGATCTACCAAATCAGCCCTACCACCTTTGGCTTGGGTGGATCGGACAAGGCATTTCTTCGCTCATGCAGCGGGCATACCTTTCAACCTCCGTCGTTGTCATGCAGGTATGGCTTGACGCTTTGCGCCCGCCGGTGCAGCCCGGCTTCCATGATTTCGAGCAAAGCAGGTGCGGACGGGGTTCGGCCCCGCTTGCGGTGGTCGGTCGCGCACCCAACCGCCCCGCACCACATACAAAAGCCGCCCCGCTGACGCGGCGCAGGGCGGCTTGTTTACCTCGAAAGATGTTTTGTATCAGCAGCACCCTTGTTGGTTTTCTCGTAATGCTCACAGTTCAGGTTGTACCCATCGCACGGTGCGCACTTCGCAGCCGTGATTCTGAACGTGTGTCGGCACTGTTCGCTCTTGCGAACTTCTGTTGCGGTGGGGCTTCTGTTGTGTATTTTCATTTTGTCACCGCCTGTTATTCCATAAGCATCGACACAAAATAATTGAAGCGGGCTTCTGCTTCATTCTTTTCTTCGTCCGTTTCTGCGATTTCCGCTGCCCACGCATCAGCCGCCAAATTTTCTACAATGGCGTTCATATCTGCCCGCAGCTTGTCCAGATTCTTCTTGTCTTTCGCTGCGTTTGCAAGGATTTTCGCCGCCATGATCTCCACAGCAACGACCAGCTCTTTGCCGGAACCGTCATAGGAAAAATGGATTTTATCTCCCTCGCCGGATATTTTGATCTCAAACTTATAGTTCATGTTGCGTTCCCTTACTGCTTCCCGAAGATGCCTTTAAGAATTTCTTTCAGCACACCATCGTCCCGGACAGCGTTGAAACCGCTGCTCATATCGAACGCACCGTTGCGGTTCTCGAACTCTGCCTTGCGCCGCATCGCCATAATGCGAATGGTGCTCACGATTGCCCTCTCCATCGCATCTACCGCTTCTGCGTCGTTAAGGCTCTTGAAAATGCCGTCAGCACCTTGCTCCACCAGAAAGCCCAGCTTGTACGGACTACCTTTCGCCTTTACCAGCGAGCATCCTTTTCCCTCGTCCACCACCGACAATTCAGCCGGTTCGTAAAAGCACTTTTCCATGTCGTTCATAACTTTGTCCTTTCTTTGCTTGATGAATATTCGGAAGTGGCGGCGCATCCCAGAGTCAGCACTGGGCGGCGGGGCGGTGTAAATTCCCCGCTTGCACTGGCTGCGCCATAGAAAGGAGCGGTGTCGTACAGCGCAATGCTTCCGCCCCCATGCCCGTGCGGGTCGCCCTACCGTGTTCTTTTCATCCCCGGTAGGTAAGATGCCGGTCTTGCGGAAACCGGCTGACCGGTGCGCTCCCTAAGTGCCCGGTCATGTGGCAGGCGTGTTTCGGTACGCCCAGACCGCGGCTTGGCTTTATTCCCAGCCATTCCCGCCGCCAACGGCAACGGTTGCAATCAGCAGGAACAGCCACACCAACGCGACAATCCCCCAGCTAAATGCTTCTCCTGCAAAAAAGCAAATCAACAGCGTTATGCCGATTGCCAGCAAGAACAGGATCAAAAGTACAACACAAAGAATGATAAGTACCATTTTCGTTTCTCCGCCTTGGCCTGCGCTGCCGCGCAGCCCATCAGCTTTTCAGCGTTCAGCTTTCTGCTTTTTCTTAAAGAAAGCGGAACGGCCCCCGCTGCCCGTCCACGAAAGAGAGCGCGGATTGATGAGGTTCAAATCGAACACAACGGCACTCCCGCCATTGCTCCAGTTGCCGCCGCGGAACGGAATGTATTCGCCCTCAGTTGCATCAATGCAGCAGTATGCTTCTTTCTCCCCAGCGAACAGCGCATACTCTTTGAGCATTTCGCTCTTACATTCCGTCTTGACCTTGCCCCATTCGCAGCTACCCAAGCCGCCCGCTTCATCGTGGTCGGTGGTAAACACGATCTCGCTGCCGGATGCAGAAACGTACACCGGTGCGCCCTTGTCGTCCGTCAGTAGCTTCCAGTCGTCGCCACATTTGGTCAGGTCGGTTTCCGGGAGTGCTGCATCGTTGCCCTCTGCCACCATCAGCACACCGTTTTTGATCCGCAGACCGGCCAGCAGCTCCCAGATATTGCCGCACAGATCGTGGACACCGGTTTTTGTGTGATCGTGCGTCCATGTTTCCGGGCCGGTTCCGGTCAGCGTTCGATTGCTGTTCGGTGCTTTCTGGCCGTGCTCTTTGTGGTCGCCATGCCATGCGCCGTAGTCGGTGTTCCCGTGTGGCAAAGTACCAAGTTTCAGGCTGAGGTTTGCAAGAAAGCCCCACTCCGCCGCTGTCATAGGATGCCAGCCCTCACCCTTGCTGAAACAGGCTTTGGAGAAGTCGTCCAGCGTGAGATTGTCCGCCGGTTTCTGGAACGGCAGGCTGTACGGCTTGCCGTTAATCATCACATTAGGGTACACGGAAATATAGATTTCGTCGTATACCTCGCCGCCGATGATGAACGCCGGGTGCGGCTTATCGCTGCCGCCGAACAGTTCCTTATTGCTCATGCGGCGGAAGCGGTGCATGATGGACGGAATGCCCGCATCGTCATAGATTGCCACCACGTCCCAGTCTGCGCCGGGTGCAACTTCTTTCGGCGTGGTCAGCGGCTTCATATCTCCCGTGTTCAGTTCTTCCGGGTCACGGCAACCGTCCTCGAAAACAGAGGGCGGTACGTTGAAGTAAAAGCCGGGT
>Ga0129312_1000739_pt1 | contig 24369 bp, 30 predicted proteins | sample O827metagenome_FD_94434 | JGI IMG/M metagenome (GOLD analysis project Ga0129312, IMG submission 94434) | Orangutan group fecal microbial communities from Wisconsin, USA - O827 metagenome | ecosystem: Host-associated > Mammals > Digestive system > Large intestine > Fecal | place: USA: Wisconsin... | reverse complement strand
GCCGGCTTGAGTACGGACACCGGCAGCATCTTCAGTTCAGCGGTTGCTTTCATGTAGTTCCTCCAGTTTCAGATTTCACACACGCATGACCTCGGAAAACGGCACGAAAAAGGAGCCGAACGTAAAGCCCGACTCCAATTCATCGCTGTCTCCGCCCATCTCCGACTGCGGCTTTTCCGTAATCGGACACCATTCCGGGTCTTTCCCATTCATGGAGGCAAGGACTCTGTCCTCCGCCTGGTCAATTGCATGTACACAGATGCCTGCGGTGTTGCAGAATGCAAATACACCAATCACTTTATTCTCCAATGCTGTTTTCTCCTCTCGACCTGCCCTTATTGGCACAGGCACGACTGCAATACTTTCTCGGAAGTCCGTACTGGTGTCGGTAGGAAAACTCCCTGCCGCACACCGGGCAGACCTTTGACCGCACGGTCTTCCAGTTCTGCGGTCTTGGATGTGTGTTGTTCCACTTAGATCGGCATTCCGGAGAGCAGAACTTCCTCGGTCTGCCCCGGTGGTTCGGCACGATGGCAGTTCCACACTGCGGACAGAATGAAAAAGCCATGTCCTTGACCATTTCGGCTGTGTAATCCTCCATCTGCCTCACCTCGTCCTCATTTTTCGCCGTTTCTACAGCGATTCCAGTAGAAAATCTCAAAAAGCATACGAAAAGAAGCGAAGCGGCAATCAGCCCTGACCCGCCAGGTTAGTTTGTTCTTGCGGCGTCCGATTGCGCTCTGCCTCTTCCTGCCCCGGAGCAAGCTAAAACGTGTGAAAAGTCCCAAGTTGCAAGGATTTTCACACGCTTTGGTTCGTTTCGGGGAAAACAAAAGGCACCGGAGCTTTCACCCCGATGCCTTCATCTTCACCTTGTTCATTTTGCGCCGTTAATTCCGGGACCCCCGGCCTATGAATTTTGCGTTTTTTCACACGAAAGGCCGCACCGGTCTCCGTGTGACTTCACCACAGAGAAGTGACCCCGGCCCCCGGTGGGCATGAAAAAAAGCACCTATCAGATTGCTCTGACAGATGCTTTCTCACACTTTCGGTATTTACTTTGTCCAGTCTTCTACTTCCAAATCTTCTACCCGGAAGAATTCTCTGGTATTGTTTGTCACAAGAATCAGACCTTCTGATCTTGCATGAGCGGCTATCAGCATATCCATTGGTCCGATTGGCGTCCCCTTGCGTTCAAGGTCTGCTCGTACCTTGCCGTATTCTTCTGCTGCGTAGTGATCAAACGGGAGAATGTCAATAGAAGAAAGAAACAGCGTGATTGCAACACGGTTTCGTTCTACTGCTTGACTTTTTTCTACGCCATGCATCAGTTCTCCGTAAGTGATCGCTGAAATGCACATATCGTCTGGATCACGCATCAAGAAGTTCTTAATTACCTCTGGCGGCTTGTGCTTCATGGCGTAGATGCAGATATTTGTGTCCAACATATACTTCATAAGGATTCACGCTCCTGCATCGCAGGCTGTTCGCGACCTTCGCTCATAAAATCATCAGAGAACAAATCCAAGCTACTCAGGAATCCAGACCATTTGTTTTCCTTTGGCAGAAGGATTACGGCATCTCCAACCTTGCTAATAGCAACCTCGTCACCATTGAAGCGACATTCCTTCGGAAGTCGAACCGCTTGGCTGCGACCATTCTCAAACAACTTTGCTGTCATCATAGTAACGCACCTCCTTGCATTTTTAGTATATACCAAGATATATACCATGTCAAGGTCTGTTTGAAATTTCTTCCGTAGTCTATGCGTAATGGCTAAGATTATACCTCAGTAGTGATACACCGGGTGGATGTCTTCGGTCAGGGTCTTGCGGTCGTGGCACGGTTTGCACAGCGGCTGCCAGTTGGCTTCGTCCCAGAAAAGTCTGGGGTCACCACGATGCGGTGTGATGTGGTCCACCACGGTGGCTTTCGTGTATCTCCCCTGCTTCATGCACTCGGCGCAGAGTGGATGCGCTTGGAGATACTGCTTGCTTATTTTTTGCCACTGTCTTGTGTAGCCGCGCTTTCCCGCAGGGCGCGTGACTTCCGGATGCAGCGGCAGGTGCTTCTCGCAGTAGAGTGTGCCAGGTTCTACAAGCTCCGGGCAACCGGGCTGACGGCACGGCACCTTGGGGCGGCGCGGCATGGGTCATTCCTCCCACGGCAGACCTGGCTTGCCGAAGTGACCGTAGGCACTGACCTTGTTATAGTCCACGTCCAGCAGACCCAACCGCTGGATGATGCCCTGCGGAGTCAGGTCGTAGCTGTCCTTGACGTAGGCTTCGATGAAGTCCAGCGGCTGGTGTTCCGTACCGAAGCACTCCACCGACACACCCACCGGCTGAACCACGCCGATTGCGTAGGCGAGCTGGACTTCGCACTTATCAGCGTAGCCGGCCTGCACGATGTCCTTGGCAATCTTCCGCGCCATGTATGCAGCGGAGCGGTCCACCTTGGTGGGGTCTTTGCCGCTCAGTGCGCCGCCGCCCATGCGACCGATGCCGCCGTAGGTGTCGCACGCCAGCTTGCGGCCAGTCACTCCACAGTCAGCGTAGCTGCCGCCCATGACAAAGCGACCGGTGGGATTCACCAGCTTCTCGAAGTTCCCATCCAGTCCGTACTCACAGGCGGCCAGCACCATCATGGATTCGATGATGTGGCGGAAGTCGCTAACCTCCACATCCGGGCTGTGCTGCACGGAGCAGAGGAACGTGGTGATCCGGCCGGTGTCGTAATCGTAGCTGACCTGAGCCTTGGCATCTGCCCGGAACATCTTGCTCGGATGTGCCTTGAGCAGTTGCAGGAACTTGGTGGCGACCATGTAGGGAATCGGCATCTGCTCTGCCGTCTCGTTGGTGGCGTAGCCGTACATGATGCCCTGGTCACCGGCACCGCCCTTATCCACACCCAGTGCGATATCCGGCGACTGCTTATCGACCAGAATGCCGATGCGGAGCAGGTCGCTGAAATCAAAGCCCAGCTTGTCAGCACCGATACGGGTGATAACCTCGTGAACGAGTTGGTGGTAGTTGGGCTGGTAGTCGGTGGTGACTTCACCGGCGATAAAGAGCTGATTGCGTTTCAGCAGGCACTCAATCGCCACACGGGCGGTCTTGTCATGCTGAAGAATGTCGGTCACAATGGCATCCGCGATCTGGTCGCAGATTTTATCGGGGTGACCGTTGCTGACCTGCTCACAGGTGATGATCTTACTCATGGTCTTTGTCCTCCTCCAAATCTTTCCAGCCTTTTTCTTTGTGCCCACAGCAGCGGCAGGTGTAGTACAGCGATGCCGTGTCGCCTTCGTCCATGTGTGGCTTCAGACGCTTACCGCATTTGGGGCAATATCGAACAGGCACGAAACTTGCGCGGATATCGAGGCCACCCTCAAGCGAAATATCATACGGATAGGTGCCAAAGGTACCATTTTCCTCAACCACCGCAATGAAGTAGCTCCCATAGGTTTCAACGCAGTCACGCATCACCACATTGTTTTCCTTGTCAGTGTCCACAACCATAACCGTCACATTATCGGGAAGTGGCATGAGCCGCTTTACTTGGATGTCCTTATAGCCACCCAAATCCTGCCCGAAAAAGTCTCCTGTGTTTTTCAAGGTTCTGTTTCTCCTTTTTCATGTATTATCAAAGCAGGCATCCCTTGCCGCAGCTCCGCCCTGTTGGTTTCCCACAAAGCAAGCCGCTGCAAAAGATGCCCACAAAGATTCTGGTTTTCTGCTCTGAAAAATCTCTCTTTTCTTCTTCTCGCAAGATCTTGTAGATGCTGTAGAAGCCAATTTTGGTTTTTCTTATATGAGATTTATATTTTTTACTTAACATATTTTGCTTCTACAGCTTCTACAAGAAAGAAAAAAGCAATAAAGAATCACAGAAAACAGCTTATAATCGTGATTTCCATGTTCCAAGTACTCTGATTTTTGTAGAAGCTCTGTAGAAGCAAAATTCGGTCATTTTGCATCGAAAAGGTGTTTTTGACCTTCTTCGAGCAACTGCCACATACAAAATTCCCGATTCCGCATCTACAAAAAGCTCTCGCTGTAGACGCTTTCCTTGTTCTGTAGATGCTCTGGTGTGAGTACCTTCCACAGGTTTAGGCTTCAGAAAATTCTGCCGCCTGTGTTTTCCGAATCAGCTTTTCGATGTGTTCTGGAGCAGAACTGGTCAAGACAGGCGCACTGTCTTCTTCCTCCTGTGCCCAAGTACAGTCATTCAGAAAAGTTGTCGAGTTTCCCTTTTCTTTCCACGGCCTACGAATCTCATAAACAAACCTCCGCTCCATTTCCTTTTTGAAGTTTGGCTGACTCAAAGCCTTGATATTGTTTGCTTCGCACCAACGCATATAAATGTCAAATACGGCCACACTACGCAGCTCTTCACCTTTTTTGTGCTGAAGACACAATGCGCAGAACTGGCCAACTTTATCCGACTCCAGCTCATAATCTGCTGTTGCATCTTTAACTGCCTGCGGCATCTCCAAGCCTTCCTTGATGAACAGCTTAAAGCCCTCGTAGACCCAGTTGAAGATACCGGACATATTCTCCGGCTGGGCAAAGAATGCTTTCAGTCCTTTATCCTGCTCACTTTCCTCAAAGTGACGGTTGAATGGAATCATCTTCACACGTCCAGAATGAAATAGCGTCAGATCCGTGATATTCGGCTGATAGTTCGTGTTGATGAAAATCTTAAAGCTGGCTCGGAACTCGAAAGAGTTCTCATGCAGGAAACGGGCTGTGATCGTGTCATTGCCCGTCAGCCGCTTGGTCAAAGCTGCATCAATGGTCAGCTTCTTCTCTGGCTCGGAGATATTGACAAAGCGAGAACCGGCCAAACGCGCCAGTTCCTCGGTAGGACCGTTGCTCTGAGCATTGAACTTCATCGCAAGCATCACAGGGTCAGCATTTCTGCCGTAATCACCCATGAGCCGCAGAAAAGACTCCATCAGTGTACCTTTACCGTTTCGGGAGGTCGCACCATAAAGGATAAAGAAGCATTCCATCCGGGTATCACCAGACAGGGCATAGCCCAGAGCTTTCTGTGTGTATCGGATAGTGTCCTTGTCACCCATCATGACTTCATCCATGAATCGGACAAAGCGGTCGCACTTGGCATCCGGGTCGTACTCCACCGGAGAAACCTTTGTGAGATAGTCCTCCGGGCGGTGTTCCCGGAAATCACCGGTGCGAAGATCCAGCGTACCGTTCGCCATGTTGAACAGATAGATGTCTCTGTCAAAATTCTTCATGGAAAGCGGATAAACCGACTTTGCATCCTTCACCATTGTGTCACGGTTTCTTCGGAGCTGGAGCTTTCGCACACGGTCGATGAACCTCTTTCGTGCATCCTCCTCGGTGATCGTCAGGGCGAACACATACAGCTTGTCTGCCAGCAGCTTTGCCAGCTCCGCCACACGCAGGTTTTCTGAATCAGCTCTCCAGACGGTACCGTCATAGACATACCAGATACCGCGCTCACTGTTGTAACGCGCAATGGACTTGAAATAATCTGCAAAGGCGTTACCCATGCCGATCTCATCACGGCCATAGCGCGGATTCGTGTGGGGTGCCATTTCTTCCAGCGTTGCTGTGATTTTGGAAAGGTCCGGCTGGAATGATTCATCCTCATCCAGTCTGGTGAACTCTTCGTCCACGATGTCCTGTGCGTTGACAGGCACATACACCGCAGCACAGGTGTTGACGGTGTTCCGGATGGAGATTGCACCGTAGGTCGTGCCTGCCTGCTGGCGATCCCACTTGTCACGCATCAAACCCGAAGTGCGGAAGATGCGATCCATCTGCTCCTCATCACAGCCGCACCAGAACGCAAGGATGGACAGAAGTGCCATGTCTGCATCCGACTGGCTGTCGTACAGGTCTTCCCAGTCACCGGCATAGAGTCGCTTGAACTTGTCGCTGTTGCTGGCCTCCTCTGCGTGAGCAATGACCGCGTCATCGTCCAGATACGAGTGATGCCGGAGCTGTGTGTTCTGCACCTGCTTCGACCGCTTCATCAGTGAATCCAGCAAGGTAGTCATCGCCGTCTCATCGTTGGGAATCTCACCCGTGCGGTAAACATCTCCCGTCACGGTGACGAAGCGGTTTGTCGCACCAGGCATATACACTTCCAGCCCTTTGCTTCGGTTGTTGATGTAATAGACCGTCTTGTCATAGACAAAATCTTCCGGCACACAGAAAAAGCCTCGCAGTCCTTTGCCGGACGGAGACTTCTCAACGTATGCCGTGGGGAAAATAGAAAGGACGGTCGCTGCTGTGTCGTTCAGCGTACCGTCCTCTCGGATACAGTGGTCAATATCGAATGCACCGATACCGTTGCCGACCGCAATGCCGATGCCGTCATAACCCCCCATCGCATAGGCCATGAGGGTGGTCTTGAAATCAGCAAAGGTGCGCAGATCGTTGATTCTGGCCCGGTCTCCATTGGCCGGGTTGTACGGCATCTTGGTCTTCTGACCGCTGCGCTTCTCAAACTTCCAGACGCAGAACCGGCAGTCACTCTTCAGTTTCGCCGGGATATTCTTGATGTCTACCACGTTCTCGCCTCCTTTGCGGTAGTGTTAGTAGTGCCCATATTGAAGAACACCGCGATTGCCTGCTCTACTTCCCGCTGCTTGGCGGTGGAGGTCAGGCTGCCCAGCTTGTTCAGCAGGGCGTTCTTTCCGATGGTCGTGACCTGCTCTGCCAATGCGACAGAGTTACGCAGATACGCATGGTCGTTGATCATCTGGCAGTCAGCTTCTGCGATCTGAATGTGCGTGGGCAGATTCAGCTTCTTCTGCACCGTGGTCAACGGAATCACCGTGAGGGTGCTGGAAAAGCGGTTCGCCACATCGTTGCTGATGACCAGCACCGGGCGGCTTCCGCTTTGCACGGAGCTACCGAAATGGTCTCCCAGCTCGGCAAACCAGATCTCAAACCGCTGCACCATCTGCTGCGGTGTCTCCTGCTGCTGAGAAGGCTTCTGTGAAACCGCCTTGACAGCAGGCCGGGCGGTGTGCTGCTTGCGAAGCAGCCGCCCTTTCTGGTTGATGTATTTATTCACATGAGGTCTGGAACGACCGTTTTTATTCTTGCGACCCAAAATATATTCACCTCGTTTTCATGGTCGATTGACCGATAGTTGACAGTTGATGTAAAAGTAAAAGCCGGATAGAGAGTTGCGTCAGCGTCAAAGGAGAAAAGACGCATGAAAGCAAAGCGTATGACAAGCAAAATGAGGATTGAAAAATGGAAACAAAAAAGCCGAAGCATGGTCACTTCTGACCGCTTCGGCGCACCGCTCTCTATCCAGCTTTTCCAGTTTAAATTATACCAAATTGCGGACGTACCGTAAAGAAATGATTTTGTCAGAAAACCCTCAAAAATGTCAATAAACTCTTAAAATGCGCAGTCTATTTCAACTTTTTTCTTCAAGTTTTCGCAGCTCCAAAGCAAGCAGCTCCAAGCCCAGCTTTTTGAAGTGTCGAGCACGATTTACTCCAAGTACATGATCTTGCAGATCACAGATTTCTTTGAGTGCTTGACCGTCCAAATAGAAACCGACGACCGCAGCTTTCGCATTCGCGTGTGGAATCGCCCATATTGCACGAATCAGCTTTTCCAACTCTGCACCTTTCTGCTGATATTTTTGCTCTTTTTTCATGAGCATAAATTCATACAATTCCTGCTCGTTTTGGCTCTCGGCTGTACCCAGACTTTTCCTAATGTCTGACATTTCCTGCTCCATAGCCAACAGTTCTTCTCGAATGCGAGGGATTGCCTTGCAACATTCAAGAGCGTGCTTCACCTCCGCCTCAGTTGGCGGAAGATTCCCCAGAATACTCGGTCTTGCCATTCTGTTTTTCTCCTCTCATGCGGTCTCTATACTCCAAGATGACCGCAATTTTCTCTAGTGCCCTCTCCCGTTCAGCCTCCACAGTCTTCCGCCCCAGCACCTTGCCAGAGCTGTCCTCCACCATTGGGATGGCTTTCCGCTGCACAAAGAGCTGCTGGGCAACAAGCTGTGTCCGTCCTCGCAGACTGCGCAGCCCGATCTCGAACAGCTCGATTTTCTCGCAGACACGGCGGTACGGCTCGATCAGCTCCTCGTCCCGGCGTTCTTGAATCTCCCGGTTCATAGATGCCAGCACCTTGTCGCAGTTGAGAACTGTGCGCTCCACCGGGTTGGATGTGCCGCTGGTTTTGACCCGTTCTCCCTGCTCGTGTGCGCCCTGCGACAGCTTATAGATGACCTCCTCCCGTGTGTAGAACCATGCAGAGGATTCATCGATCTGCCGTTTCAGCTCTTGCCGCTTTGCCAGCAGCCGTGGATAGGAATCGGCCAGTTCTCTGGCTTTTTCCATATAGTCCTGATTCTCAGTTTCTTCGCTCATGGTCAAGCCCTCCTTCCTGACCGATGTTGTGTGTTACATAGCTGCGGCAACAGAAAAGTTCTGCTCAGCAGCCTCTTTCTTGACCCGTTCCAGTGCCTTTTTCCTGCCGCGCTCCCAGCGTTCAATGCTGACATCCGCCTGTCGCTTAGCCTCCCGCATCAGAATCTCCGGGTCCAAATCGGTCAAAGTCCGATACCACTTTGAGCGGAAGAAACTCTCCAGCTTCTTTTTCGTGGAACGGTGTTTCCATTCACCCGGTTCCTGCACTATCTTGAACAGCGCCTTGCGATAATCCTTGAACGCCTGCAAGACGATGGCGTTTGCCAGCTCCACATAGCACTCGGCGTAGTCAACATTCTCCATTGTCGCTCTCCTTTTTGTCATACCACGGCTTCAGAAGGTGCTTTCCCTCAAGACTGCAAGGATAGAGCTGGATGTCGTACCACGCCAGCTCATACATCTCATCCAGCAGACGGCGGTTTGGTTCCGGCAGATTTGCGGCATACTGGATGAACGCCTCGATAAAGCAGGACTGGCTCGTCTCACCTTTCATCTGCCGCGCATAAACTGCCTCGGCAAAGCGAAAACACTGTTTCTTGTTCTGCTGAATCCAGTCGTACTTCCAAGTGATGGCGTTGAGGAGCGTTTTGCGACTCTCATCCGGCGTGACCTTGGGCATGGTTGCCTGCTGGTCCTTTTCTCTCAGGCGGTTGTAGCGTTCCCATGCCCTGTCCTCGCTGCTGAAAATCAGCCGACAGCGCAATTCCTCCAAGCGGACGACATACATAAGCCGACTGACCTCATTTTCGTAGAGGTCTTTGACCAGAAAGTCAAAGTTCATTTTGAGGTCGGCGGTGCGGCGTACCGGGTTGTCCCCCAGCAGCTCACAGAGCAAGCCGGGTTCCCGGATGGGACGGAACATTGCATAAGGGCTTGTGAAGCCTACCTCATCACGCTTGGGTTTCACTGCCGTTACTGGCTTGGCGGTCTTATAGCGGTAATCGCTGTGTTTGAGATTCAGACCAGTATTGCGGTCCTTCTCATTCAAAAACAAAATCTTATCCATTTTTACTCCTCCAGCCGTGCTTTAACGGCAGAAATCAGCTTTTCTTGTGTCATGTCTTTCTGTTCCAGGGCTGCCATCACGTCCTCATCCACCGTGTCTTTGGTGATGATGTGGTGGATGGTGACAACCTGTGTCTGCCCCTGCCGCCAAAGGCGGGCATTGGTCTGCTGGTACAGCTCCAAACTCCATGTCAGTCCAAACCAGATCAGGATGTGTCCGCCCTGCTGGATGTTCAAGCCATGTCCGGCCGATGCCGGGTGAATCAGAGCGACCGGGATTTTGCCGGCGTTCCAGTCCTTGATGTCATCGCTGGTCTTGATGTCGCGCACCGGGATCTTGAGCTTCGTCAGGTGGTTGATGATGCGCTCCCGGTCATGCTTGAACCAGTACGCCACCAGCACCGACTGACCGTTGGCAGCTTCGATGAGGTCTTCCAGTGCCTCCAGCTTGTGGTCATGCAGAACTCTCGCTTTGCCGTTCTCGTCATAGACCGCGCCATTGCTCATCTGCAACAATTTTCCAGTCAGCGATGCGGCGTTGGCGGCGTCTATGTCTCCATCCTTCAACGGAATAAGTAGGTCGTGCTTGAGCATATCGTAGAGCTTGTGCTCGTCTGCATTCATCTCCACCTCGTACCGAGTAGGGATGCAGTCCGGCATATTCAGGTAATCCAGAGCCTTCATTGAGATGGTGATGTCCGAGATGCGCTGGTAAATCAGCTCCTCCGCCCCCTCTTTCGGCTTGTACTGGAACACCACGCCGCTGGACGGATTCATAGATGCTGCCTTGAAGTAGGCTTCTCGGTAGCGGCCGATGAACTTGCCCAATCGCTGTCCACCATCCAAAATTCCGATTTCTGCCCAGAGATCCATAAGACCATTGGAGGACGGTGTGCCGGTCAGTCCGACCCACCGCTTCACATACGGACGGACTTTGCGCAGGAATTTAAAACGCTGAGACTGGTAGTTCTTGAACGACGACAACTCATCGATCACGACCATACCAAAATCCCAGCGCATCCCGTTCTTTTCGTAGTACTCCACCAGCCACTTGACGTTTTCCCGGTTGACCACATAGATCATGGCCGGGTGGTGAACAGCAGCGATGCGTGTCTTCACATCGCCCACGACGATTGAAATGTCCAGATTTTTCAGGTGATCCCACTTCTCGATTTCGGCCGGCCATGTGTCACGAGCGACACGCAACGGCGCGATGATGAGAACCTTGTTCACCTCAAATGTGTTCAGCATGAGGTCTTGGATTGCGGATAGGGTTATGACTGTTTTGCCTCAGCCCAAGCCCATATCCAGAAAAAGAGCTGCAATGGGATGGGTCTTGATATACTCCGTGCAGTATCTCTGATAATCATGCGGAATGAACTTCATTTGGGCATCACCTCGCTTTCCGGCAGAATTACCTGTGGCATATCTGGAATCCTCGCCCCAATGCCCTGTGGAATGGGGTCACCGGGGCTCCAATGAATGAGGGCATCGATGGCGGGCTGGATCTGCTCTGGTCTGTCTACACAGAACACCGGGAATCCCAGTGCTTCAAGCTGCTGTCTGCGCTTGCGCTGCAAAAGGCGCATCTGCTTACCGGGAGCTTTCAGCTCCACAAAAGCACACTTACCGCCAAGCAGCAGGACAAGTCTGTCCGGTACGCCGTTCATGCTCTGGCTCGTAAATTTAAGGGCCTGCCCTCCGGCGGCCCTCACAGCTTCCACGAATTGACGTTCGACCTCACTTTCCCTCACTCTGCTCCACCTCCTCTGCCCGCCACACACCAGTGCGCGGACGTTTTTTCTTGTTCTTCCTGCGTTCCTCCAGCAGCACATGACCGATGGCGGCATCTGCCGTTGGGTCGGCATGACTGCGGTTGTGCCGCCTTTCTGGCGGACTTTCATCCTTGTGTTCGACCCAGCGAACAGCCAGTGTCTCTTTTTCCACGCTGCTCACCTCATCGGTTGATTTCTTTCCACTGGGCGGGCTCCATTGTGGCGATCTGCCAGCCGATGCCTTCCAGTGCAGTGGCTCGGTCATACGAAGCAACATCCTGTGACGCTCTGGTCACCGCATTAGACAAGCCATAAAGCGACAGGTCGCCGCCTTCGATGAGATACTTGAGGATGCCCTCCTGCTCATCGGCGTTGATGCCATAGCTCTGGGAAGTGAGCTGCACCACGTCCTGCACCTTGCCGGTGATGGAAACCTCCATCGACTCCTGCAGGCGGCCGACCACTTGTGCGAAACGAGCCTCATCGATGGCAGCCATCGTAGTATCTCGGAGTTTCAGCAGGAATGCCTTGTCTTCGGCCTCCATCGTCTCATCCGAATACAGGGAGAAGCTGTCCTCCACTGCTTTTGCCTGCCGACCGACATGGTGGCGGCGTTCGCCCATGTCATTGACCACCATGCCGTTGGTGCAGACCAAGCGGTACACCAGCGGCTGGATGGAGACAGCACCCAGACCGACCTCGGAGTTGGAGATCATCACGCCAGCCTGCACAATGTCGCCCTTGCGGACTTCCATTTCCAGCCGGTGGTTGACCACTTTGAGGTACAGTCGGTTTTCTGTGACCTCGCAGGACATGACCTCGTACTGGTCGTTGCCAGCGAACAGCGGCAGCACCGATGTGGCGATTTCCATATTGTCGATGCGGCGGTACCGTTCCGACAGCAATGCACGGGCGACCTGTCCTGCGCCATAGTCCATCGACCGCACCATGTAGGAGTTGGGCTTGTCCGCAAACCATGCGTTCACGTTCTCCGCCAGCAACTCCGGCTTCTGGCTCTGCATCAGGTCGTAGTACTTGGCCGGGATGCCCAGTGCCGATGCCACCTGCCGATGAAACAGCGAGGTGGTGCCGAAGGTCATTTGCTGGTCTGTGGTCAGATGGTTCAGCTCAAAGGTGTGTCCATCTTCCCGGAGACGCATCCCCGGTGCCGGAGCGATAAAATCCTGCTTTGCCTTGTTCTGCCGGTTCAGCTCGACCAAGACATCCTGCAAATTTCTGCCTGTTTTCATGTCTTTCCCTTTCTGCGGCGCATATTTATACGCCGGCTTATGCGTCCGTGTCCTTATACCAAGGGCACCCCATTCTTAAAGCTCTCGATTGATCATCTGGCGGATGATCTTGACCGCACCCTGCATCTGGGCGCGGTTCAGCCTGGTGTCGTGCAGCAGGATGTCCAGCGCATGGACTTCCTCATGGATGTCGTTCAGGACGCTCCGGTAGTGGTCAGCCAGCCTTTCGTTCTCCTGTTCCAGACGGTCAAATTCCTTTTCGTAATCGTCAATGTCCCCGATATTGGTGTCGAGGTAGCTGCCAATCTCCCGCGCCAGCTCTTCACCAGCATAGTCGGACACAGCCTCCAGCAAGTCCTTGATGCCAAAGGGCGTCAGGATCTTGCCGTCTTTCATTTCAATGGCGTGCGGCATCATCTCACCTCTCAGTCCTTGAAGTAGTAATTGCCCTTGTACCCGGCAGCCGCCAGCGGCAGGCCATCGCACCAGTCCGGGTTGGTCGCCATGAGCTGGCAGATATCGTCCACCGTGTACTTTTCCTTGGGGGCTTCGATGATGACCTCGTCATGGACGTGTGCCACGATGTTCAGGCCTCGATCTTCGATCCGAGCCATTGCCTCTGCCAGAATGTCGCGGGCAATTGCCTGTGTGGCGTTCTCGACCAATCGGCCGGAGTAAGTTTCCTGCCGTGCCCACTGGTGGTTCTGCCCCACGCCTTCGTAGGTCAGGCTCATGCGGCCGAAGCGGTTCGGCTGCTGTTTGGGCTTGAGATACGCCAGCTTTCTGCCAGACGGCAGCACCATCCAGAGGGTACCTGCGTAAAATTCAAAAGCGATCTTACCGATTTCCTGCCGAATACCGGTTTCACAAGCCCGTATCGCTGCCTTTTCAACATTCCACCAGTACTGGACAATACACGGATTGGCCTCTCTCCAAGAGTTAATGATGTCTGGCAATTCTGCTTCGTGCAGTCCCATCTGCAACGCACCCATACTGATGAGCGCACCAGAAGAGCCTCCATACCCGCAGGCCAGTTCTGCAACTTTACCTTTCTGTCGAAGTTCGCCGTTGATCCCATGCTTGACTACAGGAACGTGGAACATCTGGCTTGCGGAAGCGCAATAGATGTCCTCACCCTCCAAAAAGGCTTCCAACCGCCAGTCCTCCCCTGCCTCCCACGCAAGGACGCGGGCTTCGATGGCGGAGAAGTCCGCTACGATAAACTCACAGCCCTCTTTGGGGATGAGCATGGTACGGATAAGCTGAGAAAGGACATCCGGCGTGTTGCCATAGATGCTCTCCACCATGTCAAAGTAGCCCATTTTCACCAGTTCCCGTGCCTGATCCAGCGTGGAGATGTGGTTCTGGGGAAGATTCTGCAACTGGATATTCCGGCCGGCATACCGACCAGTACGGCTTGCGCCGTAGAACTGAAACAGGCCTCTGGCTCTGCCATCCGGACAGAGACAGCGTTCTGCTGCCTGATACTTCTTGACCGAGCTTTTCGCCATCTGAAGTCGGAGCTTCAGCATATCCATTGCCTCAGCATCCACGCCGTTCTTGTCCAGCTCACCGATCATCTCTATCACGTTCTTCTTGCCCAGCGTGTCCATCTGGATGCCGCGCTCGTCCAGCCAAGTCTTCAGCTGAGAAACAGAGTTCGGATTCTCCAGCCCGGTCAGCTCATACGCTTTCGCGCTCATGGTATCCGACAGAAGCAGGTCGCAGGCGATTGCCTGCTGCACCAGTTCGGTATCGATTTTCACGCCCCGGTCGTTGATGCGCTCGTTGACCCGGTAGTGATGCCACTCCCGGTCGGGCATCGGGAAACGCTTCAGCCGCTTATAGATGTCCACCTCCGTGTTGACATCCTGAATGCAGTAGTACTTGAACTTCGCCCAATCCTCCGGCAGATGATGCGGGAGATTGCGTGTACGGCCACCATTTTTCTTGGTCGGCTTGCAGGGCGCAGAAAACAGCTTGATAAGCTTCTTGCCCTCCTCATCTTTCTGCTCTGTGGTTCTCAACACCTCGCCGACATCCTTCAAAGCCATCGGCAGGGTCAGCGAAGCCGCCATGACCATCGTGCAGATCCACTTGTCCGGCGACAGGAATGTGCCAGGTTTCAGATACTGTCCGGGATAATGCTGCTGGAGATACCGGGAGAAGCTCACACGCTCGAATGCTGCATTGTGAGCGATCAGGGTTACGTTGCTGTCCTTGAAATCATCCAGAAGCTCCTGCGGAAAGGAATCACCCGATGCGAGGTCTGCCAGCTTCGTCTCGCCAAAGCCGCTGCCCTCGTCCGTTGCCCAGGCAATCAGAAGGATCTCAAAGCTGGGGTCGGAAACATAGCGGTACAGACCGCATTTCTTGATGTCTGCCTCACAGTAGGTTTCAATGTCGATCAATGTCTCCTTCAAAGTTCATCACCTCGGTCTTTCCATGTAAAAAGAGGGAGCCGAAGCTCCCTCCCGGTCAATGTGTACTTAGCGCAGGTAATCGGGCAGTTCCTCACCGGAGTCGCCGCCGAGGACCTCCTCGTCATCCTCCAGTGCATCGAAGTCTGCATCCGCAGAGGCACGGCCAGACAGACGGTCGCCATCCTTGACGAACTGAATGTTGCCCAGGCCAGCCGCCACGCCACGGTTGCCGTTGGCGTTAAATGCGTAGAAGTTGACGCTGACATTGCAGTAGCAGCCGGAGTAGACCATCATAGGGTCAGTCACGGGCTGCACATGACGGTCAACCACCTGCGGCGCATCCTTGCTGGTAGCGTTCAGGAAGAAATGCTCCGCATAGTTCTCGTCGTCCGGGCGGTCGATGTCACCGTCACGCAGAGGCATCTTCAGATTGTGCGGAATCTTACCGCCCCACTTGCGGGTCTTGCCATCCTCCTTGGCAGCCTCCATCGCCTTGTGGATCGCCAGCAGGGTCTTCTTATCATCCTTGGGGATCAGGCAGGAAACGGAATATTTCGCATCACCACCGTTGATGCTCTTGGGCTCAAAGATGTTGGCAAAGGAAATGCGGCAAGGGATGACGACCTTGGTCGCGCTCATAGTCTTGTTTGCAGTAGCCATAGATTTGTAATCCTCCATTGTGTTTTATTCGAGTGGTGTAAATTCGTCTGTGGCAGTATCAAGATCAACTGCCGGTCTGGGGTCTGAGTCCGGAACAAGTGCCAACTTACCGGGCGGCTTTACGACATACTCGCCCAGAACCTCCTGAAATTTCTTCTTCCCCATGAGCTTTTCAAACTCGGTCAGAGAAATCATCTCAGTCTTGTAGATGTCGTTGTAGCCTGCCTGTGTAGCTGCGGTTGCTACCGCTTTCGGGTCAAGGAACTGCCGCTTGCTGCGGCCTTCCACCACCTTGTACCCATCCCAGCAAACGCCGTGGTTGATAGCCTCGGAGCTGACATAGGCAAAGATGGCTTCGATCCATGACTCGATACGGTTCAGCGTAGGCAGCATCTTTTCGATATCTGCCTTGGAAAGCAATGCGGGTGACTTAAAGGTCGGTGCTGTGGTGTCCGGGTCGTAGGATGCAGTAGCATCCGTTTCTTCCTGCTCATCGATCAGCACGCCGGCATCCAGATCAAGAAACTCGGTCTTGACCAGCGCCATTGCTTCGGCGGCGCAGGCCTTGCAGGAAGTCCGGGCGCGGCAGAATCGGCACCAGTCGCCGGGAATCTGCTCCCCCTTGCCTTCAAAGGCGAGCTTGGCTCTGGGGCGGACATAGGTTTCTGCCCAATCCAGCAGTTCCTCCACACTGCATTCAAACGTCGAGATATTCTCCAGCCGGGGCTGGATGATGGTCATGGACACCTTGGTGATGCTGTACAGATATCCATAGGCGTGGTAAGCACCGAGGGCGTAGAGCATCATCTGTGGGTTGTGGTCACAGCTGACAAACACGCCTTTTCCGTTTTTGTAGTCCATGACGTAAAGGGTGCCATCCGCGATAATCACACAGTCGCCGGTGCCGAATCCCTGTGGAACCAGATAGCTGTAATCCAACCTTTCCTCTACCATGACCAGCGGATGCGGACAAGTTTCCTTGATCTTCTCCACAGTCGTGATGATGAACTCTGCATAGATGTCGGTGTTCGCATCCATCTCCTCGTTATCGAACTCGGAGGTCGGCCGCCTGACTCGCTCATGCAGATACTTGCGGAGCTTGTACTCGCCCAGTGCATGGGCGGCGGTTCCCTCCTCGGCGTACACCGAGGATTCATTGGGAAAATTCTGTTCCAGCCGAGCCGATGGGGTACAATTGAGCCACCTTTTCGAGCTGGAAGCAGAGAGGATCGCGTGTACTTCGGGCATGGGACACCTCCGTTACAGCTGGGAGATATCTGCGAGGAATGCCTCGTACTTGGATGCCGGAAGTTCCGAAAGCTGGCCCACGCCATAGGTCTTCAGCAACTGACCGATTTTCTCGTTGTTGCTGCGCTTCTGCTTGATCTTCGCCACAATGACCGCCGTGATCTCATCCTTGGAGATGGTCACGACAGGCTGTTCAGGTTCAGCCTTTTGGCCAGTGTCCACGTCAAAGGGCAGGTCATCCGCCGGGTCAACCGGGAAGTCGGCCAGCTCCTCCTTTGCCTCATCTGCGGCAGAGTTTTCCTCTGCAGGGGCTTCTTCGGCAGGTTCCTTGGGCTGTTCCTCCACCGCAGGCGGAGTGTCCTCCTGCTTACGAGGACGCTTCACCGGCTTCTTGCGAGGATGCGGAACGTCCTGTACCTTTGGTGCTGTGTCCACAGGCGGGAGCTTTGCAGGAGGGATCAGCTTGTCCTCCTCTGCGGCATCGTCAGGTGCGAACTCCATGAGTTCGATCTGTTCTGCCACGCCCTCGCACATCTGGGTCAGTCCACGGAACACCTCGGTCAGACCATCCACGATCTTCTTGGGACCAGTCAGCATCTCACTCATCCTCGTCCACCTCATCGTCCTCGCCGTAGACGGAATCCAGATATTCCGACTCCGCATCCAGAACCATCATGACGGCCTGCTTGCACAAGCCAGTCTTGGTGGCGATGGTGTCGATCATGGCCTCGATGTCGATATCCGGCTCCTCTTCCTGCTCCTCCGCACCATTAAACAAGGTGTTGCTGGTGCTGCGCTCGTCCAAATGGATGTGGAGGTTCTCGACCTTCAGCATCACCGGGAGGATACGACGGACTTCCGGGGTCTTGGCATTCAGATTCTTATCATTCATCATTGTGTTGCTCACTTTCCGCAGCCTTGGGCTGCTTGTCCTGCTGACCGTCTGCGGTCATGTTGTACTTTTGCGAAATGCTCTGGATGAGCAGCTCCGCCACTCGTCCGGGTTCAGGAAGGGTATGCACGGGCTTGCCCAACTCCTTGGCCTTGGCGATCTCCTGTGCCATGCCATCCGACACACGCTCACCGAACACCCAGAGTTCGTCTGCCTGCTCCAGCCACGAGAGCGCAAACCGCATCCCGGTATCCCGCTCCGCTGCCACATCGTCCTTAAGGAAACGAGTGAAATACAGATGCGGTGCCAGCGGCTGGATTCCCATCATGGCTAGGATTCGGCAGGCTTTGAGTGCCCTTTCGATATTGGAACGCTGCTCCTCTGCCCTGTCTGCCAGCGATTCCGCCGTAGGGCGGAACGGAGAGCAGACATAGACTTTCTTAGGAGCGGTGTCGCCGCCGGGCGGCCGCACCGGAGCCGAACTCTTTAAGGGATTGTTCTGGGGATTTTGGATGTTACTCATGGGGCTTGACCTCCTGTGATGTATTCGTGAGAGGAATGCCTCTCATAAAGCGCACGATTTTCGCACAAAAGTTGCATGGTTCTCAAAAATTCTTTTTGATTTTTTTCAAAGCGGCAGCCAAGTCACGGCAGACCGTAGATTTATTGAGACCAAACTCATCTGCAATTTCCTCCTGCGTCAACCCCTTATAGAAGTAAAGCTGGACGACTTCCTGCTGACGCTCCGTGAGCTTGCTCATAGCGGCGTACAGCTTGCGAAGCTCCTCATCTGCCAGCATTTCAGCGTTCTCTTCTTCCATGAAATCGATCATGGAAGCCTCCGCCCAGTCAGAGCCATCGCAGGACAAGGCAAACTCCTCATAGTCGCGGCTGATTTTGCTGCGGTTATTTTCCAGCCGACGCTCTCCCTCCATGACCAGCCGCACCGACCACTCGGCATCCTCAAACACCTCGGCCGGAACGACCTCATAGGTACCGTCATTAAAATCATAGCGATAGTCACCGCAACGGTTCACATCCAGTACGGTGTGGGCATCATCGGCTTCGTACACTGCATAGCCATTCATGTAAGCGGTAATCGTAGCGCCGTTCACCGTGGTCCTGGCCGCTACCACAGGGTTCATTTCCATGAGCTGCTTGTAGCCGGGAATCTTCTTCTCCAGCACCTTGTCCACACGATTCTTCAGCTCACGCAGTGAGATGTGTGCGTTGACAGCCAAGTCCTCGACTGCCTGTGCTACACTCTCCACTGCCTGTGGTAACGGCTGGCGGATCTCCATCGCACCATAGCCACCGTAAATTGCAACTGCCCCGTTCATCATGTTAGTCATTTTCTTGTCCTTTCCCCCGGACTCTGGGAGGGAGAAGGATACCAATGACGGAGCAGGGCTCACATTCTGAGCTGGGACTGCCTGCGAAACGCAAAAGCCCGATTCCAGAGATGGGAGGTACACCCATAGACCGGCTGTTTCACCTCCAGCAGATAGCATCTGCCGGTTGGTAAAACTCCGTTATGGTATCCTTCGCCTTCTCTAGAATCGGGCTTACGATATTATTTTCTTGTTCTTGGGGCTTGTCCTTTTGGGTTCGTCCCTTGAACTGACTCCATGATAGCCGAATACGGCACAAACAGCCAGCTCACCAAGTGAGCTCTAAAATCCATAGTTAAAAGCATCGCCTTTCCGTGCTTTTTCAACAATCAAGGTCATATTTGACGGCTTTGCACCACCGCTTTGCGCCTTTTTGCTGCCATTTAGGGCTCACTTTTTGAGCTCTTGCCTCAGAAAAAAATTTCAAAAAAAAAGAGGCGACCAGACCATTTTGTGGTCCAATCGCCTCATGAGTATTCTGTTTTAGGTGCTTCAGCAGGCTGTTTTGAGCGTTTTGCAGCCGCAGGCAGCAAGAAATGCATTCACCTGCTCGATATCTGACCGATACTGGGTCATTAAAATGAGCTGGTAGGCTGTGTTCCTGGTGCTATTGCGGTCAAGCCGGATATCGCACATTGCCAACAAATCTTCACTGACTGTTGGAGGAAGCTGCAGTGCCACCGCGATTGCAACGATTTGTTCCGCACTTGCCTCCTGTCCTGCGCGCAGTCGTTTCACCGTGGAGACAGAAAGCCCGGATGCAGATTCCATCTGCTCTACCGAAATGTCCCGGACATTCATCAGCACCTTAAGGGCTTCTCCAAATTCCATACCAGAGATCATCCTGCGAACCGCTACCGACCATTCCATTTCCGCCTTGAATGCAGCCGGATCGCAGAGTCCCGGCTCAGCAGCACACTGCGGGCAATAGATGGTCTTCCCATTCCTTGCGAATTGCTTTGCTCCACCAGCCTCCAAATGGAGCTCGCCCCAGTGATACTCCGGGTTTTCCACGCTACCTACCCGGTCAAATCTGAGGCAACAAGCCTCTGTGTGACTACGGGCGTACTCCGTCAGATAAGGCTTGCCCTCTTTATCATGCCTGACATATTCCGCTGAATTTATGCAGAAACGTCCCTCTGCATAGATATAGGCACCGCTGCTAATCAGCTCCCGGAACTTCTCATTCTGGGCAAACAGTTTCACCGCGTCTTTAGCGCAGATAAGGAATGTCTGATTCCTTGACAGAACGCCCTCTGCATAGCTGAACGGTGGGATTCTTTTTCCGTCAACAACATTCAGGACACCCTGTGCCTCCGAGAATCCCACTTCAACCATGCGGTTTCTGGCGCATGGTTCTGACACTTCAAAGAATCGCGCCAACCTGCGAATTGTTGTTTCATACTGTTCTCCGACTGGCCCATCCGGATTCTGCTTTCTATAAAGACGCAGATACTCCTCTGCTTTGGCCCTAGTTACCATTTTGTTCATCTTGATGCGGTAGGTCATCTGCCGAGCCTGACGCTCTGCCCAGAACACAGGAGATTTTCCCTTTGAAGGATATCTTCCACGAACAACCGGGCAGTCGATTCCAAGGATATCAGCATTATAAAGCGACTGTGCCCAAACAAAAAGGTCATGCTCATAATGATGGCAGCACTCATGAATCACAATACTGCTGAGTTGTTCTCTATGACTTGGACCTTTATATCTTCTATTGACAATAATATCGCCCGAATGAACCTCCAGTTTTCGGTCTGCATATTGCCCTTGCCCTTGCAGCATACCGTCATGAAATATGGATTTTCCCATGATGTTCGTATCAGGGATTGGGAAAACTCTTACACGAAGTCCCATACGCTCTGCAAGCAATCTCCCATCTACAGGTTCCGACAGCAGCGCCTCTGGGTAGTACTGCATGAGAATCTGGTCTGCCTCTTCTTCAATTCCAGCTTCATCCAAAACAGGAATAAGGTACTCCGATAGCGGTAGACCGGGGTTGGCTTCGTCTTTACGGTAAATGCTCACGCCGCACTCGGATATGGAATATCCTCCGGGCTGGACTTCAATAATATTTCTCAAACGATACCACTGCTTTTTCTTCCAAAGTCTCGGAACACCTGTGCAGTGATTTGACACAGTGATTTCCACGGGTATTACAGCATCCGCATAAAAGTGCTTTCGATCCAGCCGCGAGAACTCCATTCTCTGAATAAAGCCGCTATCCATGTGGCGCAGCTCCGTTGGGTCTTCCACCCTCGGTGCCTCTGTCAGAGGAACACGTCCTTCTGCAATCATCTGCCCCAGTCCATCCACCCACTCATGCTCGAAGTGACCGATGCAGTAACTCTGAAACGAGCCGATTTCATCCAGCTCCGTGCAAAGCGGATTCACAAACTCATCTATTTCATTTGGGTTCTCCGGTCGAGCCATTCGGATAACCGGTCCCATTTCACGCGAAAAGCAGTCCATGTCAAAGCCTCCTCCCGCTTTTTCATACAGCCGTCCGTTGTGGGAAATTATATTTCACATTTTCCACGGTTTTATCTTGACAGACAATTTTCCCATTGCTATAATAAATGCGAAATCAGTTTTCTCATTCCAATTATAACGACGCTTATGGCTCCTGTCAATAACTCATTTGGAGCAAGCGTCCAGAGAAAACACCATCTTGGGAAAGGAGAACACGCAATGAACTTCGGGGAAAAACTAAAAGACCTCCGTACACAGAAAGGATGGTCTCAGGAGGAACTTGCAAAGCAAATGGGCGTGACCCGTCGTACCATTGGAGGTTACGAGGCTGGTACCACCTATCCCCGTACCCGTGATATGTACGCAAAGCTGGCAGAACTGCTTGAAACAGATGTCAATTATCTGATGACGGAGAACGAGGAGTTCATGACCGATGTTGGTGCGCTTTACGGGCGGCGCGGTCAGGCACAGGCCAGCGAAATTCTCAGCCAGACTCGAGAGCTGTTTGCAGGCGGTTCTCTCTCAGAAGAGGATCAGAAAGCGTTTGCCATTGAGATGCAGCGAATCTTCATGGATTCCAAGCAAGTGGCACGGGAGAAGTTCACACCGAAGAAATACCGGAAGAGCAACGAGGGCAACGGCGTCTGAGCTTCTTCCAGAAAGTTGGTGAAAGAATGACACAACTTCAAACCTTTGATGATACACAGAAATTGATTCAAAAATATGGTACCCGCGACCCTTTTGAGCTGATCGATGCACTACCCAACACAAAGCTCTGGCCTGCCACCTCTCTGGACGTGGATGGCCTACGCGGCTTTGCAACAATTGTAAACCGTGTTCGATACATAGCAGTCAACCCGCATCTGCCTTATGAGGAACAGCGAGTCATTGCCAGTCATGAGCTTGGCCATATTTTCGAGCATTCCCACCATCTCCGTTGTCAGGCAATGCAAGACTTTGATATCTACCAGGCTACTGGCAGACTGGAGCGTGAAGCGAACTTCTTCGCCGCTGATTTTCTTCTGGACGATGAAGAGGTTCTGGATTTGATTCACTCCGGCAATACTGACTTTTTCAGTGTTGCCAAAGAGCTGCGCATCCCTGCTCCATTCTTTGCTTTTAAGATGTACAGCTTAATCCGCCGTGGCGAACATCTCCAACTGCCCGTTGACATCGACAATCGATTCCTGCGGGCAAAACGCTAAGGACTGGAGGTGACCCACATGGCTATTCCAAAACGAACCAAGATCGAGCGCGTCTATGTGAAGGTCGCCTCGGAGTTTGATTCCACCGGCTACATGCTCCCCACCTCTATCACTTGGGCGGATGGCAGGACCTTTCCCATTGAGACCGTCCGTGATTTCCGACCGGCTGGCACAGCAGACAACGACTGTGCCGGGGACTGCTTTACGGTTCTCATTCAAGGCAAGGAGAAGCACCTGTTCTTTGAACACATCGACCCACGCTTTACCGGGCGGCTCGGCCGCTGGTATGTGGAACGCGCAACGCAATGAAGGAAAGGATCAACCTATGTCTAAGGCCCTCACAAAGTTAGAAATTCAGTGCCTTGCTCCTGCCGCATATGACATCTTTAAGAGAATCATGCCGCCAATCAACGCTCCGCTTCCACAGTTATACATTGCCAATGGCCGTAACTTCCGTAAAATCAGAGAGCAAGCACTTTACGATGTTGCCTGTCCGTATAAAGAAATCCCCGCCGATGATTCCATCATGGAGTACATCCACGGCGAAAAGGGCGGTGCCATCCTAATTCGTCAGAATCTTCTGCCTGATAATAGTGAGCAGAATTTTTGCTGGTTTCTATGGCATGAACTTGGGCACTGGTATGCCATCAACTCAGAAAGAGATAATCTGCACCGCTACAATGATCCGGATCTTCTCGACAATACCACACTAGCGGACAGGGTCAAAGGTATTGATACTACTGTCCTCCAGCTTAAACAGGAAGGCTACTGGTTCTGGCAGGAGTTTATCGCCGAGGCCATTTCTAAGCATGTTTCTGGCAAGTACGATGCTGAACGTTACACCTATAAGCCTGACCATATCGACTGGAATCCATCTGTATGGAGACCTATCGCACAGTATCTTATGAACCTGCTTGATGCTGCCTTTTCCCCATTCAACAGTACAATCGATGATTACGCTCTCGCTCACTACTTTGCTAATCTCTTTATGCGCGATTTGATCATCCTGTATGTGAAGGCTGCTAGAGCTGGAGAACTTAAGGTTTACAAGGACGATAAAATCCAATATCCAGATGCGCCAGTAGAGCCGACTTCCATTTCCGATATTGACCCAGAGGTATTCCAACCTACTATGTGGAAACTGTACAAACTGTTAGATGAACAAATGCAGAAGGAACTGTTCTGGGAGATTGACGAGGCCTATCTATTAGAACTTGGAAAATGCATCAAAGAACTGCGAGATATTAAAGAACAGCTTATTGCTGCCGGAGATTGGGACGAATAAAGTGGTGTAATCATCACATTCGCACTGAAAGGGGTATTATTGTCGATGCTACGCACATACCTTGCGATAGACCTCAAATCATATTACGCCTCCGCAGAGTGCGCAGCGCGGCATCTCGATCCGCTGACCACCAACTTGGTCGTTGCTGACTCATCTCGCACCGAAAAGACCATCTGCCTTGCTGTGTCCCCTTCCCTCAAAGCCTACGCTATTCCCGGCCGCGCTCGTCTGTTCGAGGTCGTGCAGCGCGTCAAGGAGGTCAACAACGGTCGCCTGCGTGATGCCATCCGAAACCG
>Ga0129312_1000734_pt1 | contig 24528 bp, 18 predicted proteins | sample O827metagenome_FD_94434 | JGI IMG/M metagenome (GOLD analysis project Ga0129312, IMG submission 94434) | Orangutan group fecal microbial communities from Wisconsin, USA - O827 metagenome | ecosystem: Host-associated > Mammals > Digestive system > Large intestine > Fecal | place: USA: Wisconsin... | reverse complement strand
GGTGGACGGGAGTTCTGCAAAATACCATGAACTGATGAAAAGCATCAAAGATGCAGAGGAGAAAATGGCAGCAAATAAAGTGATCAAGACTCACATTATCAATTATGCCAAGACCAGGGAAACGTACATTGCCTATCGAAAATCAGGGTACAGTAAGAAATTTTTCGAGGCACACCGGGATGAAATCACTCTTCATAAGGCAGCCAAGGAAGCATTTTCAAAACTGCCGGATGGAAAAATTCCGAAGGTAAAGGATCTGAATGAGGAATTTGCAAGACTGCTTTCAGAGAAAAAGGCAGCTTACAGTGAATACAAGAAAATAAAAAAAGAGATGCGGGATTATCAGATAGCGAAGCAAAATGTGGAATCCTTCTATGTTGCTCAGCAGGGCTGGGACATAGAGGAAGACATGAAAAAGAAACGGCAGCAGGCGAGGTAAGCATACGGGCAATCATCAAAAATACAAATTGGTGGTTGCCCTCTTTTTTATATTCCGGCAGAGCAGGAATGTATCAGCACTCACGAAGTGAGGGCGCGGCTTGGCATCGAAGATGACATTCTAAGGGGATTGGGGATGTGCCTCCAACAAGCAAAACGCGCTCGTGTACGTACGAGGGCACTGCTTGCTAACTTGCGAAGCAACAACGAATGTTTTCCAGGTTTTTTATAAATTTGAATTTTTGAGATGGGGTATATTCTAATTATCAAATCAACAACGATTCTTAAGGAGGAACGGATTATGGCAAAGAATTATTCTGTTAAGAATAACAACACCATCATAGCAAAGAAGGCATACAATAAGTTGGACTATTACCTGAGAACTCATGCAGGTGATGAATTATATCTTTTTACGAGAGAGTATTCTACTACTTGTTATGAGATGTGTAAGTCAGGAGCGCCGATTAATTCGATTCTTTATGGAAGAAAGAATAATACGGCATTCATGAATTTATCAAAGTACTTGAATTTCATGATGCCGTATTTTGTAGAGTATTATGATCTTGCTGTTGCTTAACTCAGTAATAAGCGTTATAGGCAGCGCTAATATTTGAAACAACTTCATTCACAATATTCTTTGGGGATACTACTTTTATATAGTGCCCAAGAAAAAGAATGTTGTGAATGATTTCGTTTTTTTGAAAACGATAGTAGTAGATGTTCATGATAAGAGTATCATCCCCTTTATCATAACAAAATGTATCGTATGATGAAAAAAGATAAGCACATCTATCATAGGCTTCAGCCTGGTTCTTGATCTCAATGCAAATCGGAATTTTTTCTTTGGTATTCTTTAATTGCTTTTCAAAATTAGATATAAACTCATTATATTCATCTATTTTATTACCTAATTTTACAGCGGAGAGATTGGCTAAATTCATTTTCACTGGTCGCTTTGTATCTAATGGAAAACAGGAAAGCGAAAAAGAGTCGAACTGTGTCGAGTACTCTAGTTTGTAAGGATATACTTCTTGATCTTTGTATATTTGACCAGAAAAAGTTGTGTTGGTTAAAAATAGACGCCGATGCTGTTTTATGGCAGATACTATGGTCTTGAAATTTTCAGAAAGCTCATCCGTGATTGATAGCTTGTTATCAGGAGAAAGTAATCGAACGTCAATGTACTCAGCCTTGATTGGAAACTTGGACAGATCAATTTCATTTTCAAGTGCAGAAATGAGCTTTTGTTTAGTGGCAGGTTCCAAAAACAAATCAGATTTACTGTTCTGAAGAATATAGTATAACCAGGCCTTTTCTGCTATAGATGCTCTTACAGGAATAGGAATTTGACGCAACGGCAACATAAGATCATCTTGGTTATAGAGGATGCTAGCATTATAAGATTCACTGTTGTCGTAGGCGTTTGTCAGGGCAAGCAGGAATTCTTCGAAAGAGCTTTGAGAAGTTCCGGAAAGCTGTTCTCTAAGTTCATCTTCTGTTAAAGCAAGAGAATCGTCATTTACGCAGTTGTTTATGTAATTTGTGATGTAGGCAAAATTTTTGTTTTTATATTTATTGAATAATTCCATACTGTTTCATTGCCTCCTCCCAATCAGATTTGATTTTACTTGCTAAATCAGGGTTTGTATTAAAATCTACGACAGCATAAGCGCCATATCCACGAATCCATGGAACTAATTCCAGCTCGCTTTGTACAGTAACAGAGAAATCAACATGTCCGTCTCCTAGTTCTGTTATAAGGCCCTGATGACGCGTTGATTTAAGCCTGTTTAGTTGTTTCTGGTATTCTTCCTCGGGAAATGTAAAATGTATTAATACCGTGGAAGTTGTTTCATTCATGGCAATATTCCAAACATGTTCAAGGTGCTGAGAATATACCTGATTGTACATGTGATGCAGATCAGTGTCTTTATTGATTTTCTCTGTAAAGAATTCGTATTTCTGTGTTTTTTTAATTTTCTTGGTAATAGCTACTTCAGACACAGAGGATAGCCGTTGCATATTGAAAATCTTATATTCATAATCATAACAAAAGAAATACTGGCGGCCATATTGATAGTCAATGACTAGCTTCATTGGAAGAACGGTACATTCCTTTAAGAAACCACCTTTAGTTCTGTACTTGTATTGAATGACATTTGTATTATGAATCGCATCTAAAACGGCCCAAGTAATATCGTCATCAATAACATTTTGAAGACGATGGTTTTTGTAGAAGAAAACAGGGTTTTCTTGCTTGTTGAAAAAACTGTCGGTTTCTTCGATGAAATTTGACTGTACATATTCTTCGATAGTAGCGGATAGATAGTATCCTGGGATGGTAAGGAAAGAGCCGTTGTAGAAGTACTGGACCATAAGCTGTACATCTTTAAGCTCGTCTACCTCCAAATCAGCAAAAATATCATCTGAAAGCCGATAGGTATCTTTTGAAGTATTAAAAATAAGGCCTATATCTGATAACTCTTGAACTCGTGCACGAACTTTGGGCAATGTGAAGAGTAACTCACTATGTTCAGCGTTGCCAGGAATACCATTAAACGCTTCGAGTAAATTCTGATTAGTATCAAATACGATCTGGATAGTGGTTATCAGGTCCTTTATGGTGAATTCGTGCATATAATCCATGCAATCGTCTATTTCACCATATTCTTCGCCACATTCGTCTATAGCATACTCGTATGGTTTTTGCCGATAATTAGGATCTGTGAAAGCCTGCATAAGGCAAAAGTAGAAGATGAAGTCATCTATAACGTAGGAGCAGTTTTGATATGTGTCAGCAAGATAGTTTACCGGACAAATAAAAGGATCGTACATAAAACGATACTTTTTTCCAGATCCTTTTTCTTTTGACTGGTGTTCCTGAAGGTATTCGCCATCAATATAGTTTTCAATTCGTTGTTTAGTGTCATAGAAAGAACTAATGCTTTTGGATAGTTTTTTCTCTACAAGTTCTTCTTTGGACGAGCTGCCATACATGTAAAGATATCGTAAGATATCTCGGATTTTATCATAGTGTTTAATGTCGCTTTGGAAGGCATGGGTGTTTTTTGTTTTTGCCATATTAATCCACTCCGTTTTTTGTAGGTTTTTTATAAAGTCCAAAAATTATCATGTGATAGTATATGTTCATCAGCTGAACAGCCAACCCAGAGGTGGTGATTTCTCGGCTTTCAGTATACAAAAAAACGCATAAAAAATCTATATAAAGTTGTAATTTTATCAGCAAAATGATAAAATTACAAGAAATTATACTAGAATTTGATGTGCGAAAATATAGTTTAAATAATTAAACTTACCTATCGAAAGACGGAGGAATATGCGATGGAAAATATGAATGAATTTGATGGATTTGTAATGCCACAGGCAAGAATGCTTCCTGTAATTTTATTACTTGATGTGAGTGGCTCTATGTCATATGACTCAAAGATGGATGAATTGAACAATTCCGTTCGTGAGATGCTTGAGAGTTTTCAGAAGGAACAGATCGTTCAGGCAGATATCTGCGTTTCGATTGTTACATTTGGATCAGAGGTTAAGGTTCACACGGAACTTATGCCGGCGCGTGATATTAACTACACAGATATGGTTGCAGGCGGAATGACATATATGGGTCGTGCTCTTGATGTGGCCTACGATATGATTGAAGACAAGACTAAGATTCCGAAGAATGCATACAGACCGGTTGTGGTATTGGTATCAGATGGCGCTCCTAATGATGATCACTGGGAGGACAAGCTCACGAAGTTTACCACTACAGGTAGAAGTTCTAAGTGTGACAGATGGAGCCTTGCGATTGGAGCCGATGCTGACACAGCTATGCTTAAGAAGTTCCTCGATCATCCTGAAAAGGAAGTATGCTACGTTGAAGATGCTGCAGATATTCATAAGTTCTTCCGCTTTATTTCCTCATGCACGATTCAGCGAAGCCAGAGCAAGAATCCGAATCAGGTGGCACAGGACCTGTTTACGGCCGATATTTTAAACATCAATTTTGACAACTTGAGATAAGCGCCTATGAAGCGAGAAGTCATAGGATATTCTTCTGTTAGGGGAGCCTTGCATGAGAAAGGGAGGCTCCCTAACCAGGATTCATATCTCGTAAAGCAATTTAAATTCGGTACATTGCTCGTTGTGTCAGATGGCATGGGATCGCATCCGCATTCAGATGTTGGCTCACATTCGGTTTGTCGGAGCGTATCGCGTGCTATTCAACTTTGGCACGAATATCATTGCGATGATATTCGGCTGCTTATACCATTGCTGCATTCTTTGTGGGGGATGGATGTATTTCCGTACCCTAAAAATGAATGTGGAGCAACTTGCCTTTTTGCCTTTCTGAGTGAGGACAACCTTTTATATTTAGGGCAATTAGGGGACGGAAACATATATTATTCTGTCGGGGATGAACTTGCTCTGCTAAAAACTAAAGAGGATGATTTTACAAATCTTACGACTGGCATCAATAGCATCAGAAGTTTTGAGGATTGGAGCCTTGCTACAGTATGCGCTGGGGATAAATCTGTTAAGGTATGTCTTATGACGGATGGGGTTGCAGAAACTTTGGTTGAGAGTCGGCGTAATGAGTTTGTGAAGCTGCTCTGGAAGCGCTTAAGTGAAAAGAATAATATTTGCGAGCAAAATAACATGATTAATAGGCTGTTAGAAGATTGGAATCCGGTAAATGCTGGAGATGACAGAACTTTAGTCAGCTATGAAAAACGATAAGGCGGTGCAATATGGAAGAATCAAAAATTCAATTTGTGATTGATGAAAATGGATATAAGCATTACCTGGATGAGGTCCTTGGCGGAGGTGGCCAGGGCGTTACCTGGAAAACAAAGGATCCTAACATTTTGATTAAGATGAAGGTTAATCCGAGTACCGGTGAACCTGTGGTAGACGATGCAGAATATGAAAAGTTTAAGAAGGAACTTGATGAGGTTAGAATTCTTGATATTCCTGCTGATATCCATATTGCAAAACCTGTAAGTTTACTGCAGAAACCGTACTGTGGATATACTATGCGTCTCCTTAATGATATGAAGCCAATTAAGTATTGGATCAGACCATTTGACGGAACGACAAAGCCGGGACTCTTTTTATATAACACCGGTGGATTGCGTCATAGATACGAGCTGTTAATGAACACAGCAGAGATATTCACGCGTTTGTATGCTCACTCAACAGTTTATGCAGATATTTCTCCTGAAAATATTTTTGCATCTGGAAATCTCGAATCAAGTGAAGTCTGGCTTATTGATGCAGATAATATGCGTTACAGATTTGATGTTGAAAAACAAATTCAGACACCGGGATACGGTGCACCTGAGATTATGAAAGGTGAACTCAATTCTCTTCAGGCCGATGAATATTCGTTTGCAATCCTTGCGCATGAAATCTTGACTATGAATTCTCCGTTTAATGGCGAGCTTCTTACAGACGGTGACGGAGGGGGCTGGGACGATGAAGAAGTAGATTATGCTGATCTTGCTTCAAAAGGAGAAGTTGCCTGGATTTATGATGAGAATGACGACTCTAACAGATGCCACACTGGATTAGGACCGAAATTTGCATTCACTAAAAATATAAAGAAACTGTTTGAAGGTAATTTCGGAGAAAAAGGCCGCCACGATCCGCTTAGCAGACCGAAAATGCGGGATTGGTATATTGCCCTGAGACAAGCAGCAAATCTTACAGCTAAGTGTAAATATTGCGGAAGTACTTTTTTAGTACAGCTGGAAGATATTCAGAACTGCAAGTGTCCATTCTGCAAAACAGGAAGAGAGAGTGCCCGGGCGCCATTTATAGCTGCAATCGTTATGGACTATTTCAATGTAGATAAGATTGTTGCAGATGTTAACGAGGATATAGCTGCATTTAATTCAGATGGAGGGTATGAGGTTGAACCAGTGTCTCTTGATCTGTTAAAGAGCAAGGAAGCCGTAAGTATTAAGATTATCGATAATATGGATGGAGCTTATTTCTTGTATAACTATCATACAAGTGATACATCTTTTTCTGAAAAGGTAGAAAAGTCTATAGAAATTGAGATTTCTAAAGGCGAGTATACAATCCGCAACCTGATGAATCGAGCTATTCGCATTGGAACACCAAATTCGGATTACGGCGAAATTATGCCGAACAGCAGTAAACGCTTGTCTGATATTAATAATATTATTTTGACCATGTCCGTGCTGCGCAGTGATATGACAGATTATCTTGGGGATGAAGAATTTACTACAGATGACATCAGGAATCTGAGAGAAAGAAGAATTCAGTTTGTCCTGGTATAGAAAAGGAGAGATGACGAATGGATCATTATGATCTCAAGCATTGTACACAAGAAGATACAATAGAATTTGAAATACTCTCTAATCTAAGCGATGAAAAAAAGCTACATTTTAAGGATGGCGAACCAGTCAGACTTATGAGTATTGGTGATGAATATGCGATAGCGTCTTTGGCCAATGATACTAGAGTAGTTAGGGTTAAGCCGACTAATGCGCATTATAAGAGTATGTCGACGGGATTCTTGGTAGAGGCAGAGTTTGTTTGACAGCTGTCATTAATAATACGAAAAAATTGCTTCAGGTATCTTTTAAACAGTTTTCCGAGGAGAAAACTCTTAGCTATGCAATTAACGTATCGGAAGATTTTTTTTCTTCGGTTAGAAGAATTGTTAATCTGAATAACATTTCAAATCCCAAGAAGGATATAGAAGAAGGAACTTTATATAAGGCTGGTGGTTACACATATGCTGTAATCGGAGTTCACGCACGTGCCGATGAGAATCAGCAGTTTAAGCAGTTTATTGTTGTCGGAAGAGATTTTTATATTCAGGTCAACAAGATAGAGGAAGATTTAGGGCAGGAGTATTACGTCGCTGAAAAAGTGTTTAAGAAAATTAAGTCAGATGACTATTATTTTTTCTTGGCAAAAGGTCAGCTTAAGTACACAACAGATCGGGAAAAAATAGCACTTGAAACAAAGGCTGTAATGGAAAGCCTTGCAGATGATACATATATTAAAATATGGGATGAGTATGGTGAGATTGAGAGAGAAACCATATTGCAGGAAGCTCGTGACTTCGGTGCTTTGAGATATACTTCTTATGAGCAGATTGGCCGAGATTATCGTTTTGATATATCTTCAGATAACCCGGAGAGATTCTCTGCATTTGCAAAGAAATTTGAGCGAGGAGACATATTAGCGGCAAGTATTATGAATCCGTTTGATGTGCAGCGTGAGAATCTGGAATTCGAGGAGTATCTGGATAAACATAAGAATTATATTGCTAACATTCGTCTTGCGGACGATATAGATCCTTCAAGTGGTTCTATTACTTTTACGGTTGATGATCAGGAGGCAAGAAAAATTTCTGTAGCGCAGCAAGGCTATATTTTTGTCTCTATTATGGGTGATAAAAAACGTTTGGACAGACGTGAGCAGGCTCGTACCAAGATAGAAAGCCGTCAGTGTCCTATGCCTAATTTATCAGCTGTTCTAGAAGGTAAAAGTGTAAGTGCAGCCAATAGAACTAAAAGGGATTATCCTGCATTAAGCGATAGCGTTATTAAGGAGATATTTACCAAGAAAGGCAAATACCAGCAACCTACACCGAAGCAGGAAATGGCTATTGCCATGGCACTTAATACGCCGGATATTGCGCTGATTCAAGGCCCTCCAGGAACTGGAAAAACGACGGTTATTACAGCTATATTAAAGCGTTTAAATGAAATTGCTGATCCAACAGGAGGCATGTTTGGAAGAGACCTTGTGACCGCATTTCAGCATGATGCGGTGCAAAATGCAATTGACAGGATTGAGATATTAGGCTTGCCGGCAATAAAGTTTGGTCATAAATACAATGAATCAGAGGATGATATTGTTGAGATTAATGCCGCAATTCAGGGATGGATTAATGACAGACTGTCTGATTTATATACCTGTCACAGTGATCTTGACAGCAAGAAGTATTTGACTGATTTTAACAAATTGTATGTGGATTATCTGTATTCTGCTAACTCTATAGATCAAACACTGGATCTTTTGCAAAGAGTACGTGATCTGGTTGATATCCGTGTTTCATCTGAGTTGTTAGATGAATTGTCAGATGAAATATCAGACTTGCAGTTAATGACCGGTTGGGCTGCAGGAGCAACAACAAATCTTCTGGTTCGTGCCGTCAGACGCCTTCCGGCATCTGAGATTGCATTTGAAGATAATGGAAGATTTGAAATGCAAAGGGCTGTTTATCAGTTGCGAAAACAGTGCAATACAGAATTTGATACAGAGATAAAACAGATTCAGAAGATGCTGGACTCAGAAGAATATGATTTTGAGTCATTAAAACAGATTCGTAAAAAGCTCCTGATAAAGGTACTTCCTAAGCAGGATATATTTACAGCCCCTAATAAAAAAGATGATATTGTACGTTTACTCGGTAGGATATCGGACTATCTTTTGAACCAAATTGAAGGTGGCAAAGATGGCGAAGACCTTGTAATTATGCAGTATATGCAGAGCTTGGAAGAGGATCCTCTTGCAGTAAAGCAGGCAATAATAAACTATTCGGCTGTTAATGGCGCTACAAATCAGCAGGTCATGCGAAAAGAGATAGCTGATTTAAAAGACGGAGAAATAGTTTTTGACAATGTACTTGTAGATGAGGCGGCAAGAAGTAATCCTCTGGATCTCTTTATACCTCTTTCAGTCGCTAAGGATCGTATTATTCTTGTTGGAGACCATAGACAGTTACCTCACATCATTGATGAACAGATAGTTGGAAAACTAGAAGACAATAAAGAAAACGATGTAAAGGCTGACATTGAACAGAAGATCAAAGAGAGTATGTTTGCGCAGCTGTTTACAAAGCTGAAAATGCTGGAGTCTCAGGATGGTATTAAGCGCACGATTACGCTTGATAAACAATATAGAATGCATCCGACTCTCGGCACATATATCGATAATAATTTCTATCGTAAATATAACGAGAGCGAACATGTCGGAAACGGCTTAGAAGATCCGGCATTTTTCGCACATACTTTGCCGGGGATTGAGAATAAAGCATGCATTTGGTATGACATTCCATATAACGGAGAGAATAAAGGCGAAAAAGCAAAGAGTAAGTTCAGAAGAAAGGAAGCGGAGGCTATTGCTCGTCACCTGAAAAAGATGATTTTGTCTGAAGGTGGCAGAACCTTGAATTATGGCATTATTACTTTTTACCGGGAGCAGGTAAATGAAATTAATAAGGCACTAGCAGACTTGTCTATTCAGATAATGGTAAAAGATGAGGCGGGGCATTATGTGATAAATCCTGAGTATAAGAAGAATAATCGCGACGTGAATGAAATTGTAAAAGTCGGTACAGTAGATGCGTTCCAGGGTATGGAATTTGATGTGGTTTATCTATCCATGGTTCGATCTAATGATACGGAAATAGATGTATCTGATGATAGTCCTGAAGTGGCGCGGATGCTGCAGAGAAAATATGGCTTTTTAATGTATGAAAACCGTCTTTGCGTAGCAATGAGCAGACAGAAAAAAGCACTTATATGTGTTGGTGACAGCAAAATGCTCCAAGGAGCACAGGCTGTAAAGGCAGTTGCACCATTAGTGGAATACTATAAATTATGTAGGGAGGATGAATATGGAACGATCATTCAATAACAGAACCAGTGTCATATATCAGAATCCTACGCATCCCAAGAATTATAAAATTGTAAAAAGACGTTGGATTTTAGTGCCGATGTGTGAATACAAAGTGTCGGTCCCCTATCCGAAGCCTAACGCTTTGAATCTGTTTCAGATGACGATCTTGCGTTTGCTTATCAGCGGCAGTAAAGATGATGTCTATATAGCAGGAAAATTATGCTTACATGAGGAGCTGGTTGCTTTTGTTATAGACGAATTAAAAAGATATCAGTTAATTGATGAGCGCAGGAGAGTAACGGCGAAGGGATTAGAACTTGTTCGAACGGGTACAGAGTCCTATGAAATTAAGACTGGCTATGTATATTACAACTACGCCACAAAAACTTTTATGGATGCGTTTATTCCTGATGATAAGCATAACGAAGTCGAAACCGGTAGTAGATATGATGGCAGGATAAAATTTGACCTAGGCACAGTGGCAAAACGTGAATGGAAAAACGGAATAATACTTAATGTTGATACTTCAGCTACGGTAACACCAACTCCATACGATGTTATTGCTATTTGTAAGAAGCATAATCGACGTACGCGGAATCTTGGCTTTATGGATGAAGATACTGACGACATAAAGACTATGGCAGAAGCTGAGGAAGAAAAAAGCAGGGGAGAGGATATGGATCTGCCTTGGGAAATACAGAGCGTAAAAATGCTTGGCACTCAGAAGGATGTTTATGTGGCAACGTATTTATTTATGGCTGCTGATGATGTTATAAATCGTAGTAAGCTGCAGGTTTGTTATCCTTTTGGCGAAGGTACGTCTGCGAATCTTGTTGAATGTGTTGATAAATTATCACACAAAAAAGAGAATACGGAACTTAAGAATGAAATACTCGGATTGAAAGATGATGTGTTTGGCATGTCGGATGCAGAATTGGATGCGGTAAGGAAAGGCCATTCTGATGCTGAAAAAATGATTAAGCGTATTCTGTCTGATAAGATTGACGACTATCCTGCGGTTAGAGATGCACTCTTAAGTGTGGAATCTTCTTATTTGCTAGTGAAAGAATTACTGGAGGCAAATAAAGGAAGCAACAAAGACATCATTAAAAAGAATCTGGATGACTATATTGTAAATAACTATAATCTTCTGGCGAGTATATTAACATACACGGCTAAGGAATATGATTACTTTACAGATGCCCAGCTGGTTAATCATGTAGAGCAGAACGCAGTTTTGTTAAAAGAACTTTCGAGAAAACAAGGCTTTGCAGTGGTTGATGGTCGAGATGCAGACAAGTTCTTTCGTGTTAAATCACGCGCGGTGAAGGAGGCTGCGAATGCTAGCCAACAGCAATTAAATGCGTTGTTTGCATATAATCTTATTGTGGCGGATCATTTTCAGGAACATCCTTTTTATAAGCTGGCTAAGAATGTTCCTGAGCTTGTTCCGTATCTTTCAAGGCTGCGAGACTTGAGAAATGACAGTGCGCATCCTAATGAAATGCCACAGGAGTTTAAGTGGGTTTCTTCATATAGAAAGAAGAACATGTATATAGCATTCCTTCTCTTAAATGGTCTGCAGTTTAATGATGACGGCGAAGAAGAACAGGACGGAAATTCTGGAAGTAAGGAAAAGCTTGTAAAAGCAATGCGCGATGCAGAACTGTCGTGTGAAAGCATATACACAGAATATTTTCAGAGAAGCGGAAATATTGCGAATCAGCTTAGAAACCTTCAGTTTGAAAATCTTTTAAAGGGAGAAAATTATCCGAATCGAGCATCAGAAGTATTCGAAGCTATTTTTAAAGAGATTTTATCTCGTAGGCTGGTTCCGGATGGAGTTAAAGAGGTTAAAGACTCATCGAAACCAGAACAGCGAGAAGAACTGCTTAAAGAAATGCAGGGATTTGGATTCGATGTAACGGACACTCCTTTTTATTATAAAGATCGTGTTCTTGCCACATTCCGAGATTATACCAAGGGAACTCTGATCACTCTGTTTTATGCCTGGTATTATTCTGAAAGCATAAAGGCTGATGGTATGTTAAAGGATCTGTCAGGTCGTTGCCCTGAATTTATAAAGTTGATAGATGAGATTCATAATAATCGCGGACACAGTGGAAAGATGGATTTCAAAGATAAAAACCTCGATTTTACTAAACAACATATCGATAACGCTATCAATAGTATGCTGGATATTATGTTTGAGCATGGTGTTTTGTAGGTTTTTTAGAATAGAGGAATATGGCACGATGCTATATTTATCCATAAGGAGGAATGCTAAATGGCAAAAGGTAAAAGCAAAAATGGGAATCCTGCAGTAAATGGAAAAAAGGAAAACATAGAGCGTTTTAAAGAAAGGGCAAAGGCTGCTAAAGTCAAGAGAGCTGAAGATCAGTGGAAGGATATGTTGGCTGCTATGTCCGAGGAAGAGGCTAAAGCATTCCTTGCGCAGTTAGATGTGGTTGCGAAGGAAGCAGACCTGGCTGAACGCGAGCAGGCAATAAAGGATATCCAGGCTGGATTCGGAGATATTGAAATCGAACTTGACAATCGTGATACCCAGCAGGGAGAATTGCAGGAAGTGCTGGACGGGCGTGAGTCAGCGGTTCAGGAACGTGAGACTGCCGTAGGCGCACGTGAGACAAAGGCAGATAAAAAAGATTCTGAATTAATGGGACGTGAAAGAAGCATTATTGAAAGAGAAGCTAATGCTGAAAACGAATTTGCAATACAGAATCGTAAGGCACTGGACGCTCTCAGAAAGCGTAAGGAAGAGCTTGATGCAGAAATTCTTGCGCTTGAACAGAAAAAAATTGAGAAAGAGGATACGCTTGAGCAGCAGATAGAAGGTTTGCGAAAAGCTAAATTGGAAGCACTTGACGCAGAAATAGCAGATTTGAGCGAAAAAAGAAGGGCGGCTGCCCAGGCTGAAGCTGATCAGATTGTTGCAGATGCAAAAGCGGTGGCAGCAACTGAAAAGGCGAATATACAGAATGAGATGACCGTACTTAAGACTCTTTCTACACAGCTTAATGCGCAAAAACTTGAACAGGAAAAGAAAGAAAAGCAGCTTGCGGATAGAGAGCAAACCCTTGAATTTGGTGAAGATGATCTTAGAAGTGAGCAGGGAGACATCCCAAATCAGATTAAGGCCGGCGTTGAGAAAGCAGCAGGAACAATACAGACAAAGCTTACTCAGGCCGAGAAGGACCGAGAGCATTATAGACGCAGACTTAAAGAGTGTGAGGCTGAACTTGAAGGATACAGACAGCAGGAACGAGAGGCAGATGGTATGACAATGGCAGAACTTTTAGAGAAGCTTGCCTCTAGAGAAGCGGATATTAAGAGATTGACAGGACAGCTTAATGCACGTCCTGATGAAGTGCTCCACGCAGAGTATAAGGTTAAAGCCCAGAAGTATGATGAACTGGATACAAAGTATGTACGGTTGTTGGAAGAGCATTCGGATCTCGAAAGACAGCAGGCACAGTGGATGCTTACCACAAGCCAGTTGGAAACTGAAAGAGAAAAATGCTTGATTGCAGAAAAGCGAAGAGAAGCACTGCAGGCCTCAATCGAGAAATATGAGCAGGAGGTTAATCGCTTCAGAAGCTTGTATGAACAGCCTAAGGAATTGGCAGGAAGATTGGAGTCTATTGAAACTCCATATTTTGCTAGACGTGAAATGGCAGCTCTTTCGATGACAGAGACAGAGTGGCTGGACAAGATTTGCGCAAACTGCGCGGAGGCAGGTATTAAGTTTAATCAGAGATTGCTTTACTCTTTCCATACAGCATTAAAAACCGCAGATTGGTCTCCAATTACAGTACTTGCAGGTGTAAGTGGAACCGGAAAGTCGTTGTTGCCTGAATATTATTGTCGATTTGGCGGAATCTATTTTATGTCCATGGCTGTTCAGCCGGATTGGGATAGTCCACAGTCGCTCTTTGGATATTTTAATTCTGTAGACAATAGATTTAATGCAACAACACTAATTCGTGCGATGGTTCAGTTCAGCCATGATGCCAAGCAGGTGGCAAAGGAATCAAATCTTTCTGATTCTATGTTCATTGTCCTTTTGGACGAAATGAATCTGGCTCATGTTGAATTATATTTCAGTGATATGCTTAGCAAACTGGAACGCAGAAGAAACAGTGATGATGAGATTGATGTTGAAATCGATCTTGGTGCCGGAATGCCAAAGTATCCACTTGAACTTAATGATAATATTCTTTGGGTCGGAACAATGAACGAAGACGAAACTACAAAATCGTTGTCGGACAAGGTTCTTGATCGTGGAAATCTGCTTAGTTTCCCGAGACCGAAGGAATTCATCAGCCGCGCTAAAGCCAATAGTGTTGAGGCTGCATCTATGCTTCCGAAAAATGTATGGCAGAGCTGGCTTGATGCTAATGTTATCGAGGAAGAACAGTTCATTTTAAGAATCGATAAGTATAAGAAGGGTCTTGAAGCTGTAAATGAGGCGATGGAATTTGCCGGAAGAGCTCTTGGACATAGAGTATGGCAGTCCATGGAGAATTATATGGCAAATCATCCAAAGGTAATTGCAGCTATTCAGGCAGAATCATTTGATGCAGGTGTCTGTGATCTTGCGATGCAGGAGGCATTTGAGGAGGCATTAGTACATAAGGTAATGCCAAAGCTTCGTGGTATCGAAACAGACGGTGAAACTAAAACCCAGTGTATTGACAAGATTGAAAGTGTACTGTTCGGACCGAACGGAAAAGATGGTCTTGCTCCTGGCTTACAGGCAGATTTCGAGCATGCAAAAAAGAACGCATACGAGACATTTATCTGGAGCAGCGCAAAATACCTGGAAATTGAGGAGTGATATATATGGCACCAGAGCTCGGTGAAATTAGGCTAATTGAACAGCTTGCGGCAGGTGATGAACCTTCTAAGGAAGGCGCATGGTGGATTATGCTTCAGACTGCAGAAAGTGTATGCAATTGTGCCAGCTTAAGAGATCCGGTGAATAACGCCTTCCTTTCAGAATTTTGGACCGATGCAACTAAACACGTGGCGCCTCTGCTCGAAACAGAGGTAGAGCGCCCGTTGCCGTATGATGACTTGATGCAAATGGTGTCTTACTGTGGAGACCAATTGCAGACGATTATCACAAATCCAAGGCATAATATTGAAAAAGTCGATAAAATGGTTATGCCTCAGAGAGTTAAGAATGCCGGATCGAAAACAATGAACTGGCTGGGGCGGCAGCCAGGCAAAACAATAAAGGAGAAGTTAGCCGGAAAAAATAAGATGCTTACTCAGGTCAATGAGTACAGCTACGATATTAGGGAAAATCAGGTATCCATGATGTTGTACCATCAAATTATGCGTCGGGTTTCAGATCGCGTGAATTATGGTATTAATGCGGGTGGATATGATGATACTAACAGTGAACAGATGACGCAGCTACTTAGAATAAAAAAGTTACTGCGGAATTCTCCACTGGCAGATATCACTGCAAAAAATCATAATCAGGCCAATAATGCGCTTCTCTCAGATAAAAATTATTCTGTAATCTGGAGAGCATATTTAGATATGGCTAAATATGATAAGAAACTTGCTGCACAATGGGAAACTGCATTACAAATGTATGTTAGAGCAGTATTTTTGGCTTTCAATGCTGAAATCTTGTCATATGAAGATGTGTATGCTGTTGAGAGTAGAATAAAGCTTGAAGGGCTTGGCGACTTGAAGACGGCATATGTAATAGGTTATCATTGGCAGATTCCGTATGTGATAGAGGTTGAATATAGTGAAAACACTATATCTCTTGATATGTATGATGCACCGCTTGAAGGAATCAATCAATCAGAAGCAGAAATGCATCTGACGCTGACTTTTGCGGAGTGTACAGATAATAATAAACTTGAGGCAAAGCATGGAGTTCCTATTAATGTCATCATAGACGATGGCAACAAGGCGGATATTCAGTTGTTTGCCGATTTTTCGGGTATCCGATCGATTTGCTTCTTCTTAGTAAATAAAGTGTTTCCGTTTGCTGATATTGATAAAGAGAAAAGGCAGCAGGAAGCAGCACATATAGAAGGGTCAGTAGCTTTTGATATTGTTGCCAACGGGGAATCATTGGGTGTTGATGATCCAGATGAGTCTGTTATTCCAAGCTTTGGATCAAAATATGCTGTTTCGTATCCGGATGATAATGGCAATATTACCGTTTTTCCAAGTGGCAACAGAGGTATTCATTACAATGCTGATGAAACAACAACGATAGACGATGCTGTTTTTAATCAGAATAATGAAGGCTTAAGAATGGCCTTAGAAGATATACACAATAAGGTTATTCTGAATAGAGATGATTATTTCTTTTATTTAGTGCCGGATGCACTGGAAGAAATTCTGCAGAAAAATCTGAAGCAATGCGTTAGATCCTGGTTTTCGAGGTCATTTCCGGTTTGGCGCAGTGTAGCGGCATTAACTTTTTGGCTTAATAATTCGGAGTATTCTTTTGATGAGGATAGTATTTTTGCATACATTGATTTTGTTGGCGATACGGCCACGGCTGGAATGATGACCATTCATAGCGAAAAAGCAGTTCATGGTTATGTTTGTAATCATTTCCCGCCATTTCCGCAGATTGATGAAGGTGATGATATTACTGAAGATGCATATTGCCGAAACTATATAGTTATGTACGCAGAAAAATATGGTTTTAGCATTCCGGAAGAAGTGGTTACAAAATTTATTCGATCCGGCAGCATTAAATCCTTGATGCTCAGAGACAGCTACGCAAATCAATTTGTTGAGTGTGATGGCAAGACAATAGTTTATCAGATCACCTATGACGAAGAACTTGTTAGCGAATGCATAGATGCGTGGTTGAATAAAATCAAAAAATTTTGGGCAAGAATACATGGCAGATTTGATTCAAGCAAGAAGCCAAACCATGTCATCTTTTTGTCAGATATTCTGATTAATGTTTTATATCAGCTTAAGCGAGAGAATGACTTGTACACCGTATTCGATGAGGAGGAACAGGAATATCTTTCGCTTTATCAAAGCTCTAGCGATGAAATTTTAAAGGGGGCATTGGTTTATAAGGAACGTCTTAACAGACATCTTCCTACATGGACAGAGTATCTGCCTCATTTGAGCCTTGAGGTTATCAAAGACGGCGATTATGCCGAACTTGAGCTGATTGGTGACGATGTTTCATTTGATGTTATGGGCGATGATAATGAGCATATCATTGAAGAACGATTGCTGCTCAAGGCGAATGAAAAAGAGTTCAGCTTTCCGCTTGTGAAGCAGGACATAAGCCGTAAATCTACAATGATAGATGCCTATATAACAGACAGAAGTTTTCCGCTTGATCATGATGTTGAGGTAGCGCTGTCCGTAAGATATAAATATGGATATGATAACAGTTACGAGTTGACTTTAAAACCGGTAAATGGCCGAGAAACTGCATTCAAGGAGATTGTTGTTGAATGGGCTAACACAGACAGAAAAGCAAATATCCTAAGTATTTGGCCACCGGCAACTAATAAGGCAGAAGTATCTGTCATATTGTTAGAAATCGAGGAAACTCAGAGAAGTTTCGTCATCATCAAAGATAGCATAGAAAAGCATTTTGTAAATTATCCTGGCTATGGTGACAAAACTGTTCAAATAAGGAATACTTCTTGGGCACTTAATAAAAATATATTTAAATTGAGAAATATAGTATTAAGCGGAATTCCGGAAGCAGAAATCTTTTTGGATTCATTTATACAGAGCGATTTGTATAAATACATCGGTCAGTTGGCGGGAATATTTAAGAGCGCGAGCATACCAGATAGTTTTTACAGTAACAATGAATCTAGAGAACTGAGCTTTTTGCGTGGTGATTGTATGCAGGTTATGTTTTCTGTTGGGAAATATACACCGGAGGTAATACAAAAGCATTTTGTCTCTCATTATACAGACTATGATGAAAGATCACGTACAAAGGCACTGGTAGATATGCTTTTGTGTAATGGTCATAATCATCAGGCCATTGGTAAACTTATAGATGATGTACGAAATGCCAACAATGATGATACATATAGCATCAGGATGGACGCTCTGGTCAAAGAATTAAGTCGTATGTGCTGTTTTGATTCGGATTTGGTGTATGATTTTTATGAGGCAGATCCATCTTTTATGACAGAAATGGCTTTATATGTAGTTGCCAGTCTTCGGAAACAGTTGGCGAAATGTGAGAGGGTTGGAGAAAACTATAAGCCAAGAAAGCAGGATGTGAAAAGATATATTGCTTATATTTTAGCCATATTAACATTGCTACGATTAAGAGATCCGGATAGAGCTGGACTTTTTTCTGTTCTTGAAGTAGCAAGTGATAATTCTAAGAAGTTATCGCGTGAATTGAGGATACTTGATGACTATATGAGTAAAGAGCGACCAATTAATCCAGCAATTAGATTTAAATTGAATAAGCCCGATAGCCTCTCTAAGATGAGTGATTTGTGTTATGCGCTTGATTTGTACCTGAATGGTGATAAGCAGGCAGCATCAATAGAGGTAGTAGGTGTAGATGAGGATGATTGATGAATGAAGATACCAAATGAAGCAATAACCCATAACGGAAGGTTTCATACAGATGATGTGTTTTCTGCAGCTCTGTTGAAAATTCTTAATCCACAAATAAATATTGTGAGAAAGAATTCTGTTCCAGAGGGCTATTCTGGACTTGTGTTTGATCTTGGTGATGGCCAATTTGATCATCATGGGCCGAGAAGTCAGTTCCGAGAAAATGGAGTCCAGTATGCTTCATTTGGCCTTCTTTGGAAGAAATACGGAAGCCTGCTTGTAAACCCGAAAGAGGCAGCAGTCTTTGATGAATCCTTTGTTCAGCCATTGGACCAGCAAGATAATAATGGTGGAAATAATATGTTGTGTCGAGCTATAACTCAGGTCAATCCGAAATGGGACGAGAAAGCAGATTCTGACGAATGCTTTTTTCGTGCTGTAGAGATGGCGAAATTTATTCTTGAGAATGAAATCAAGAGTATGCATAGCACCGAACATGCTGAAAAGACAGTGAGGGAATGTCTGGATCAACAGCAAGATGGTATTGTGATACTTCCACAGGGAATGCCATGGAAAGCAATATTGATTCCATCAGAAGCACTTTATGTTGTATATCCATCACCGAGAGGGGGATACAATGCACAGGCAATTCCAAAGGCGATAGATACGCAGGAATGTAAAAAGCCTTTCCCAGAAAAATGGAGGGGTGAAAGAGACAAGTTGAGTGAGCTTGCTGATATTCCGGGTCTTACATTTTGTCATGTGCATGGATATCTGCTTGGAGCAGAGATGAGAGAGGCAGCGGTAGAAGCTTGTATCAAGGCAATGAAATATTAAGGGCGGTGAAGAGATGATTACATATTCGACGAAGTTTCCGATAAAAGAGAGCTTGGATAAAAAGACATTTGTTGAGATGGTTATAAAGTGGAATCAGGGAAGCAAATACGATAAGTTTGACTCGCTGGATTGGGATGGTGAATCTTTTTCGACAAGTTGGGAGGATAATGATAAAAAGTTAATTATCGATGAACTAGTCCCAAAGGGTGTGATAGCGTCACGCTTTCAGAAAGAAGACGAGCACGGCCTGTGGAAGACCGATTTTATCTTGAACTATGACAAAAAGTATTTAACAGTTCGTGTTGCTTTGGAAACTACTGAGTTTACTACCGATTTTTATCCTAATTATTATCCACCTTTCTTTGTAAAACAGGTGATTTACTGGGAATATGTAGGAGAAGATGTATGTTTACTGGTTGATCAAGAAGCGCATTGTCTGGATGCGTATAAAAGCAATATAGATGATATCGTTTTGGGCAAGGCTTCGTTGGCGTTGCCTATTGTGCTTGTTTCAAAAAAATCTGAGGGCGACTTTCCTGTAGATCTGTCATCATTAGCTTTTAAACTGCAAGGGGTCGCACACGTTATATATGAGGGTAATGAAGTGGATTTGGGATCATATGCCTCTCAGCTGGATTGTGAGAGTAAAAATGGAACAGCTATTATCATTTATCCAAACAAAAACATGAACCGGAAGATTATAAATCTTTCTGGGGTTAATAATGAAAATCCAGAGCAGGTGATGACGCGCATTACGAATGCTGTTTATGAATTCTCAAATCAGGTCATGCGCCTCGATATAGATACCTGGGAAGGTATACGGAATGAAAAATTACATTTCCAGAACGGTATGCTTCTTTCAGACTGAAAAATTCTTGAGGAAGAAAATGCGGAATTGTACGAGGTCTTTGAAGAGCAGTTAAGCAAAACGGAAGAAGCAAATCAGGCGCTTAATAGAGAAATTCAAAGACTAGCGATTGAGAATCAGGCATTGCGGATGCGCCTGGCTTCGAGAGATCAGCAACCGTTGATTTATATGGGTGAAGAGGCTGATTTCTATGAGGGCGAAATAAGGGAGATAATATTAGAGATCCTTGAAGATTATTCTCGAAATGTTCAAAAGGATACCCGTAGAGATCATATTGTAGCGGATTTGCTGGAAAATAATGATTTTGAGCATATTCCGGCAAAAAGGAGAGAACAGATTAAAGTAGCGCTTAAGGGATATAGGTCTTTAGGCGGTTCATTACGAGGAATCTTGGAAAGCATGGGATTTGTTATTACTGATGATGGAAAGCATTATAAGTGGACATATTTCGGAGATCATCGGTATTCAGTGACTATAGCAAAGACAAGCAGTGATAATCGAGCAGGAATAAATATGGCGTCGCTCATAGATAACTTAATGTTGTGATAATGAAATGAATAAGAGTTTTGAGGACAGGCAAACTTGAAATTGCCGGTCCTCTTTTTTGTAGGTTTTTTGAAAAGGTGAGAAATTGAAATGGCGTATATTAACAGCATCAGATGAAACAACACCGCCGGATTGAAAGGAGCCGACACTCAGAACAATGTAAATTATTATCAAACAATACCATTACGGAGGATTTCAAGATGGATCAGATTATTAAGAAGATTGCAGCATTAGGTGTTCCCGGACTTGTTTTTATGGTAGCTATTGAGCTTACCGGTTTGGCAGGAGCAGCAGCTCTTACTACCGCACTTGCGGCACTTGGACCGGGCGGAATTGTAGGAGGCGTTATGACTCTCTGTGTACTCGGAGTAGTTGCAGATGGTATCGCCGAATATGGATTTGATGCTATTGCAAAGGGAGTTCTCAAGGAACTTTATTGCAAGGGCGAATCCAAGGAAAGTATCAAGGCCAAGGTAAGTAAGTACCCGGTATCCTCGAAGCTTAAGAGCAACCTGTACGATGTAGTCGATAGGTTTGCATAAGCATCCTGCCGGAAGGAGGACATATTTTCCTCCATCCGGCAGAACCAGATACGAAGAAATGACAAATATTTCAGAAAGCGAGGAACTGGAGAATGAGAACAGATTTTGTGAATAGAAACACTAAAAATAATCATCATGCATATAACCGAAAAACTGAAAGTAGAACAGTAAAATTGCTTGAAAAGAGAGTCCAGAACAGACCCAGTAATACTCGCCGGATGGAAGGAACGTTAGCAATTGTCAGATTAAATACTCGATATGAAAAAATGGCGGGCTAAGAAAAAAGAGGTGAATAACGATGCAGAATTTATTAGAGAGAGAATTAAAGGAAAGAAGTCGCCAGAGCGGATTAATGCGTCAGTATTTTGACGGTAAGCGTGCTGCATTTGATGCACGACAGGAAAAGTTTCTTCGTATGTATCCGTATCATGGCGCATCCTGCGGGGCTGATCTTCGCAGATTTGAAAGCAGCGTTAAGATGGCGAGTGATGTTCAGCGTGATGCGATTATGCAGGCATATGAAGCAGAACGCAATTATTGGAATTCGCCATATGTGCTGGATCACTGCAATTGTGGGATTCATATTCATATCATTAATACGTTAGTTGGCATGGAAATGATTTTACATAATCTGGGATGTGATTATGGCACCGCAGATGCGCCTTCAGTAACCGTGTCATTAAAGAACAACGAGAATCGTACAGCGGCAAACGGAGAGCCTGCAAGGAGAACCACAGACATTAATAATTGGGGAAAGGCAGGAGAAGATGCTGTGGATTACGTCTTAAAGTGGCTCCCGGATGTGTTTAGCGTGATTGAGAAGGATTGCGTGGGCAAGTACAGTGATAATATTATTCTCCTTGAAAATCCAGCATTCAGTGATGAAGCACAGGAGTTTGATCACTTGGTGATTGGACCCCAAGGGATTTTCAACATTGAGACAAAGAACTACGCTGGGAAACTTGCTATTGATAAGGCTGGAAATTGGCTGCGTATGAAGAAGGGAGAAACAGAGTGGTGCGCTGAGGAAAACCCGGCGCAGCAGGTCTTCCGGCATCGGGTATTGCTGCAAAGTATTGTTGGATATCAGATTCCAATCATTGATGTTATCTGTTTATCGCATCCATCAATTATGGTTGCCGGACAGGAAAATAGCAGGATTCCTGTTGTTAAGAAGGATTTGTTAGCAGATTTTATTGTAAATTATCGTCCGACAGGTCTTAAAACTGATCAAGTGGAAACTATTGAACGTAAGATTAACAGCTGTAAAATTGGCAAGCAGTAATAACGGAATCTGCTTGGTAAGGGGAACTATTTCATAAGAACAAGTATAGAATTATCGTAGCCTTCAAATCATTGAAAAGAGAGAATGTTTGTGTAGATAACGGTAATTTTGTTGGTTTGATTGATTTTATTCATGGAGGTGGCATTATACGTGCAATTCTGTCTGGATTAACAGTAGAATGAATGGCTGAAGATGCTTAGTTCAAGTTGAGTTTTGTTTAGGAAATTTGTGATTTGGTGATATATGGACAAAGAAATAGATTACGGTGAAAGTATATTATGAAAAAGAAATGTATAATAGATATTATTGAAAAAGATTATTACAACCTCTATTTCATCGCAATATGTATAGCAAGCATGAGCATATTGATGATTATATCAGCTACATATATAGAGTATGGTATGTTTTATGTATTACGCCAGATTGCTTTTATTTTAGTTGGTGTAGTATTTATGGTTTTTGGGGCACATTTTAATATTTCAAAATTTTTGTATAGGTATTCAAAAGCTGTGTATATTTTATCAATTATTTCACTGTTGTTACTTAAAACGCCTTTAGGAATATCGTCACATGGTGCAACTCGTTGGTTAAAAGTACCTCTTATACAAATTCAACCAGTTGAAGTGGCAAAGCTAGGTGTAGTAGTGATATTGGCTAAATATATATATATAAAGTACAAATTTGTTAGATCATTTAAATTAACAGTACATTGTTGGCTACTTGGGATAATACCAGCACTTTTGGCATTGAAGGTAAGTTCCGATTTGTCGAGCGCCTTAGTTATTTTAGGGATTACTTGTGGATTAACATTATTATTCAATAAAACTATTAAAATTCAGATACCTATTTTCAGTGTAATTATTGCTATGGTAATTGGTTACATTCTTTATATTAATAGTCATTTGCCTAATATCAAAAATTTGAGTGATTATTCATATAGGGTTATTCGTATTGCTGCTTGGTTACATCCAGAACAATATCCTGATATTGCATACCAAACACAGATATCTCTATATAGTATAGGCTCTGCAGGTTTTTGGGGTATTGGATTAGGTAAATCATATGTATTAGTTCCTGAGGGGCATACGGATTTCATTTTTTCATTATTAATACAGCAATTAGGGATATTTGGAGGCATTTGCCTTATATTGGCATATATATATATGTTGTACCAAATAATAAAAATTGCAATCAATGCAACATATTTATATGATGCAATATTAGCAACGGGTATTTTTGTACATATTTCATTACAAATAATTATTAATATTTGCGTTGCAACATCATTGTTTCCAAATACCGGATTGCCGTTGCCTCTAATGTCCTATGGTGGGAGTAGTACACTAATATCATTTGTAGAATTAGGAATTTGTGTTTCAATATCTAAAAAGAGCGTATTGAAATGTTATCATAAATTAGAACTGGAAAAAAAGGGGAACATATGAGGAAAATTGTTATCATTTTACAGATTATGATAGTTGGATTATTTATTGTAGCGTTGATCTTAGTGAAATATGATAATAGTTTAAGAACAGGACTCTTAGAAATTGCAATATTATTTAGTGTTATAACGACATTTATTGGTGGAATTTTTGATGATAAAAAATAAATTAGGAGACCGTTTCAAGTTTTGTGTAAACGTTAAAAACTGATATAAGATTTGTGAATAGACAATATGTAATGACCTCCACATTGTAGGTTCGTGGATTTGCCTGTATACTAAAGATTGTCAAAGTCAATGGTAACAGGGATTACCACATACAAAGGGAGGT
>Ga0129312_1000731_pt1 | contig 24626 bp, 25 predicted proteins | sample O827metagenome_FD_94434 | JGI IMG/M metagenome (GOLD analysis project Ga0129312, IMG submission 94434) | Orangutan group fecal microbial communities from Wisconsin, USA - O827 metagenome | ecosystem: Host-associated > Mammals > Digestive system > Large intestine > Fecal | place: USA: Wisconsin... | reverse complement strand
TGCCGCAAGACGATTATTTCTCGTCTGTTCTAACACATAAGAAACGAAGAACGTTGTCCATGATACGGACATTGCTTTCAACTTCCGCAGGCACGGTAGCCTCTGCATCAAAGTGAATGAAGTAGTAGAAGCCTTCGCTCATCTTCTGGATGTCATAAGCTAACTTCTTCTTGCCCCAATCCTCAACATCTGTGATGGTTCCGCCGGCACGAGTAATGTACTCTTTTGCCTTCTCTACGGTAGCGGTTCTTGCATCGTCTTCGATCTTGGCATTCACAATGAGTGCTAATTCATAATTGTGCATCGTTTTTACCTCCTTTTGGTCTCTGGCCCACTCTTTGATCTATTGATAAAGTGAGCAAGGAAACATAGTTCACGAGATGGTATTTTACCATGCTTTTCACGATTAATCAAGTACTTTCGCGATTTTTTGTGGTGTTTTCGATGCTTTTTTGAAATATTACACTCTTCCGGGTGTCTCTTATGCTTTTTTTAAGTTCTTCGTGTTTTTCTCCACGATCTTTCGTGCGATCATGATCTGATGACCACAGCCCTCACACTCCAGCCGGAAATCCGCACCGACACGCAGGATCTTCCAGTCATGGCTGCCACAGGGATGTCCTTTTTTTAACGTAACGATATCTCCTACTGTATATTCCATCGTTGACTTCCTTTTATAATAATATATCCATTATATCTCGATCCGGCTAAACACTGCTCCCAGCCCTTCCTGGATGACCAGATCGGCACGACTGTCCATGGGAGTCGCTGATTTGTTGATCAGCACGAGCTTGTGTCCTCTGTAATAATCGATCAGACCTGCTGCCGGATAGACCGCGAGCGATGTACCACCGACGATGAGCATGTCCGCATGGCTGATATCATAGATCGCCTGCTGCACGGTATGATCATCAAGCCCTTCCTCATAGAGCACGACATCCGGTTTGATCCGGCCCCCGCATGCATCGCAGACCGGCACAGGATCGGGTGATTCGAGAATATAATTTGCATCAAACTGTTTACCGCAGCGCTGGCAGTAGTTGCGATGTACGCTGCCATGCAGCTCCCATACACGCTTGGATCCTGCTGCCTGATGCAACCCATCTATATTCTGTGTGACAACTGAGCGCAGCTTTCCGGCCTCTTCGAGTCTGGCCAGTACCTTATGCGTCACATTCGGCTGGACACCCGGACAGAGCATCTTGTTCCGGTAAAACCGGTAAAATTCCTCAGGTTTTGCCACATAAAAGCTGTGACTTAAGATCGTCTCCGGCGGATAATCATAGGTCTGATTGTAGAGTCCGTCTACGCTTCGAAAGTCAGGGATCCCACTCTCCGTGCTGACGCCTGCTCCGCCAAAAAACACAATATTGTCAGATTCCTTTACCATCTGTACAAATGTCTGTATTGCTGTTTCTGTTTTTTCTGCTTCTGACATCACTGACACCTCCTGCCATAACTGTACAAAGTCACTATCTACCATCTATAGTAGCTTATTTTTTTCGATCTGGCAACGTCCGATTTCCTGCTATTTTTGATGCACGGTACATGATCCGGCACAGGATGACCGCCACCAGCGTACTCACACAGGTCGCTAAAATGCCCGGCCCTACGATCGCTGTCGGACTGACACTGCCGTATTGACTGCGATAGGCGATCATATTGACCGGTATGAGCTGCAACGATGAGATATTGAGCACGAGAAAGGTACACATCTCCCTGCTCGCCACACCTTTCTTCTCTCCCGAAAGCAGTTCCAGCTCCTGCATTGCCTCCAGTCCGGCCGGAGTCGCTGCCCAGCCCAGGCCAAAGATATTTGCCATAAAATTCGTCGCGATCAGTTCGCCGGCCCGGCCATCCTGTGGCAGATCCGGAAAGAGAAACCGCAGCACAGGGCGCAGACGTCTCGTGCACGCGGTAAGAATACCGGTCTCCTGTGCGATCTCCATCAATCCCGTCCACATCGCGATGACTCCCGCCATTGTGATCGCGAGATCGACTGCCTCTTTTGCCGCATCGACTGCCGCGGATGAGATCACACCGAACCCTCCGTGAAATGCACCGAATATAATGCCGATCGCGATCATTGCTCCCCATAGATAGTTCATATGCACACTTCCCTGCCTGTTTGTCATTACTCTACAGTATGTATATGCACATTTCCCCGGAACGTTCATATGATACTGTAGATCATTACCGGTATGTCATCGGGCGGGCGATTGCCCGGATAAGGAGTCACTATGCCTATTTTATTATTTTTGTCAGATGCTATGATCCCCCTGCTGATCTTTATCATCGTAGGATACGGGTTACTCACAGGCTGTAACGTCTACGACGCATTTATCCACGGTGCGGTACGCGGATTGAAGATCGTTGTGCAGATCCTGCCTACTCTGATCGGCCTCATGATCGCCGTCGGCATCCTCCGCGCCAGCGGTTTTCTCCTGTGGTCTGCCGATCTGCTGTCCCCCGTATGTGAATGGCTGTCATTTCCGCCGGAACTGCTGTCGGTGGCATTTGTCAAACTGTTTTCTTCCTCAGCCGCCACCGGACTCGCTCTGGACATCTTCAAGGAATATGGCACCGACTCCCTGCAGGGTCTGGGCGTCTCCATCATGCTCAGCTGTACCGAGGCTGTTTTCTATACCATGTCGGTCTATTTCATGGCTGTCCGTATCAAAAAGACACGTTGGACACTGCCCTGCGCACTGCTCGCCACGCTCTCAGGTATACTGATGAGTGTATTTCTCGCTCATGCCATGCTATAGATACCGTATATTGTATCGTTTCAGTGTGTGCCCCAGCTCTCATAATCCGTGTGCAGACCATACCGGATATCGAACAGCAGACAATCCCCGTCTGCAAATGTAAACCGGTGTCCCATCCGGTCTGTCCGCACATGTGCAAATCCCTGCATCTGCCACATATTACAGTATCCCCGCGCGCTGTTTGCCGCGTTCACATAGCCCAGATGTGCCTTTCCTGCCGGATAGGATCGTAGTTCAAACTGTACGAGCAGATACCCGTCCCGGTAAAAGACCGGTTCGGACTGACTGATCCGACCGCCGTGTTCCCGGATGTACCTGTCCAGATCGATGTCTGCGTCTACGATCTGCAGATCCGCCGATAGCTGGTATTCTCCGTTCCATACCTGCACGGACTGCGCACAGATCATAGAATCCGCGACATTGCGCTCATAGACCCCGATCCATTGCCGTTTCCCAGCCGGAAAGATCAGTGCCGGACGAATCTCTGTCAGATCATCTCGCCGATACAGGCGCACCCGTCTACGTCCGCTTCCATCTCCGGCAATATAATAATAGGTAGGAATACCTACGATCTGTGCCTGCGAATCACGCATATCTCCGATCGTCCGCAGCTGCAGCCTGACGCGATAGCCCAATCCGACAGCCCGGACAGTCGGATTGTACGGATGATCTCCCGGCAGAACCGGAAATATCCCGCAGTTTACACGTGAAGCGATCTGATTTCCATCCGGGTCATTCCATCCGATCCGGTATGCCACCTGATTTTTCTGTCCATTCCTATTATAAAAGACGCTCTTCCATCGCGGATAGTCAACGATATCCGTGATCGCCAGATCATACATGCGTCCCACCACTGTTACGGTAAGTTCATCATAAGCTCCGTATTCCGACAGTTCCAGATTGGCAAGATACCCATTCTGATCTATGCCACCCTGCGCGGCTGCTGCATTTTTGGCAATCGTCCGGTACCGGATCCGATAATCGCCTTCCCTCACTCCCGGTGGAAGATAAAACTGCTGGTTTCCGGCCGGAAGACTGATCCATGTGCCGGGCTCATACGCAGTATTTCCTATATAGACAGTGAATGGAAAACGGATCTGACGAGTTCCGACATACTTGTCATAATCCCTGCTGCCGTAACCGGGCAGAGGCCGGTGCGTACCATAGGTCGAGATACCGATGGTAAAGGGGCGCCCCAATATCAATGACAGATACTTTGTCGGCACGATCTGCTGATTATGTGCCCTATCATCCGTGATCCCCCCTTTACAGGTGACCGGTGTATGCACTGTGACATCATTAACATTCGCTACCGGCTTTCGTCTCCTGCCGCTGTCATACACACTGCGATAGATCGCCCAGGCATCCGTCTGATAGTGATCATTTCGTTTCGTATGCGGGATCGTCAGCTCCGGTGTGCGAAACCGCTGCATCCGCGTCCCCTTCTGGCGCACCGGGTCCGGCGCCTCACGTTCCACATATCCATCCATCAGGATGACCTCTCCGTCTATACCGAACCGGTCATTGCGCACCCGCACATTACCTGCCACACTTTCTGCGATCTGCTGCAGCTGTTCCATCGTAAGGCAGGCTCCGTCCGAGACATCTCCGCCATATACGCTGCCTGAAAACGGCGGGATCACCAGATACTGCTCCTGATCCCTCAACAGATCGACCCTCGCCTCATATAATCTGTCCTGTTCAACCGCACATTCGGGCAATGCCTCATTTTCCACGCGCACATGCTCCAATGTATATAACCGCAGTTCCCGGATCCGGTAATACGAATACGGCCGCTGTACATACAGTGTCATCTGTGTCGTATAACTGCCCTTAGCGGGTCCATCCTCTGTCATGTATGTATAGGTATACGTGACATGCAATGTGACCGGAACGACTGCCATTCCATAATAGTGGCGCAGCGTACATTCGTAATAATATTTCTGCAATGCACCACCCACCGCGACCTGTTCTCCGGTCGGGATCGCCTGTGTCACATCAAATGCCGGCTCAGCGAACGGAATCGAACTGATCTTCACCTCATTTTCTCCGCACTCGTCGATTCCATAGACCAGTACGGTCTCATCCTCCTGCGCGATCTCCCCGGGCGGCTCGATCATCTCCGGAATGGCCGGAAAATATACCGCCTTGTTATAATGCGTCCGCAAGCCCTCCGGATTCGCCCATTTTCTGGCATTCATGATACCCTCTGCTGTCGTATAGACCTCTCCGTGCAGTGCTCCGTCCTCATCGATCCACCCGAGCGCTCTGCCGTCTTCAACGACTGTCATGATCGCATCCAGGTAGACCATCCCGCCTGTTTGATACAGTTCCAGCTGCCAGTCAGCGGATGCTGCACCGATACGCTCAAAGATCTCCTCTTTTCCACAGATAAACCGGGTATAGACATAATCCCTGTCATCCGGGTCCGCATACGATGCTCCCGTCTGTGTCAGCCTGATCCGGGCGCGCTGTTTTACAGACACATTTCCGGGCCAGCGTTTGATCGTCCATCCGATCGTACGATAACGGATACCTCCGGCAGCTTTCTTGTCATGTGTCGTCATCTGCAGATTTCCATTGGAATCAAATAATAGATTTTCCTGATACAGATCCGATGCATCCGCGCACTCAGAAAACAGCAGGCATATCACAAATATCATGACAGCCAATGCTGTACTCCTGCGCACAGAACCCGGATAATGTTTGTTCATGTACATATTCTCCCTCTACTTTTATTCATAGTACAGGGATTCGATACATAGAATCTAAAGACATAAGAATTAGGGTTCTATTTTAGCATAGTCCCACAGAAAGGGCAATGATCATCCATCAAATGATCAGGAAAAATAACATGTTTAAAAAATGGAACGATAACAAGATCACATGGGAGCTCCGGCTGCTGAGTCTGGGACTGTGCATTGCCATACTCTTTACCTGCGGCATGTCCGCTTTTTCCTCAATACAAGCGAAAAAGCAGCCGGATTTTTCCTCCTACACACAGCTTCTGTTTCAGGAAGAATTGTCATCGGACACACTCGCTCTGCACTACACACTCGCGGATCCGGACAGCTATGGCATCGAAGACTATCAGGTCTCACTCGGCTCCTTATCCGAGGCAGACCGGTTTGCCACGCGCCTGTCCTGTGAAAATATCCTGGCAGCACTTCAGACATATGACTATGATGCGCTCCCGGTCGATGAACGCCTGACCTACGATATCGTTACATATTCACTCGACCAGAATCTGGAGGGATGCCGCTATTATGACTATGAAGAACCGTTAGGAGCGATCAGCGGTGTGCAGGCAGAACTTCCCATTCTGCTCGCAGAATATACATTTCGCTGTCGTGCGGATGTGGAGGATTATCTGACTCTGATCGACAGTGCGCCATCCTATTTTGAACAGATCATAGATTTTGAAGAACGTAAATCCGCAAAGGGGTTGTTCATGCCTACGTTCGCTGCCGATGCCATCATACAGCAGATCTCCTCTCTGATCACAACGCCTGCGTTTAACTGTCTGCGTGAGACCTTTCCGGATAAACTGCAGGAGGTCGCTGATCTCTCATCTGAGGAACGTGTGGATTATCTGCGTGAACATGATGCCCTGATCAACGACCGGCTGGTTCCTGCCTACGAAGCTCTGCGCGAATGCCTCTGCCGGCTGCGTGATACATCGGCACATGATGGTGGTCTCTGCCAGCTCGCAGGCGGCGATGACTACTACTCTTACCTTGTCAAAAGATCTACGGCAAGCGCGAGATCTGTCGATGAATTAAATGAGATGATTGCCAGGAAAAGACGATCTGATATGTCCGAACTTGCAAAAGTCATCAATAATAACCCAGATATTTTGTCTCAAATGTCTGCCATGTCCAACGTGAGCCTGAAGTGGAACACACCGGAACAGATAGTCGAGCACTTAAAGGAATGCATGAGCAGCGATTTTCCGGAGCCTCCGGATCATGCATATGAGATCAAAACAGTCGAACCGGCGATGCAGTCATTCCTCTCGCCGGCGTTCTATCTGACAGCACCGATGGATGATCCGGATGAAAACAACATCTACATCAATCCGGCCTATCAGCGTTCTGATCTGGAGCTGTTCACCACGCTGGCACATGAGGGTTACCCCGGACACTTATATGAGACAGTCTCTTCCTACGAACAGGACCTGGCTCCCCTGCGTCACATTCTCTCCTTTGGCGGCTACACGGAAGGATGGGCCACTTATGTAGAGATGTGCTCCTATGATTACGCCGGACTGGATCCGACACTGGCACGTGCGCTGCAGCTCAATGCCTCTGCCACGCTCAGCCTGTATGCCTCCATCGATATCGGTATCCATCATGAAGGATGGGATCGTGATATCGTACTGGAATTTCTCTCGGATTACGGCATCACCTCGTTGGATACTGCGGATCATGTTTATGAACTTATCGTAGAGACTCCCGCAAACTACTTAAAGTATTATGTCGGCTGCCTCGAATTTCTGGAACTAAAAAAAGATGCCCGTCTCCGATACGGCTCTGATTATAATGACAAAGCATTTCATCAGGCACTGCTCTCTATCGGACCTGCACCTTTTTCGATCATAAAAGACTATCTGCCGCTGTACTATCACCCTCAGGCATCAGCATCCAGCAATGCCTGATACACCTCACGTTTGGATATCCCCCGATCCTTAGCGACGAGCTTCATCGCTTCCTTCCGGGGGATGTCCTGTGCCTCATAGATTGCCATATGTTCGCTGATCGTCATCCGTTCCCATTCACGCTGAGCCTCCGCTTCCAGTTCACGCCGGTCTTTTCCTTCTACCACAAGGACATATTCTCCGCGCGGTTCATTGTCTTTATAATATAATAAGACATCATCTAATGTCGTTTTTTGAATATTCTCATATTTTTTTGTCAGTTCCCTGCACACAGAGATCGAACGGTTTCCGAGGTTTTCCCTCAACTCCGTCAACGTAGCGATCAGATGGTGCGGTGCCTCATAGAGTATGATCGTCCGCGTCTCATCCTTTAATTCCTCCAGCACCTTTGCCCGTTCCTTTTTATCCCGTGGCAGAAATGCCTCGAATGCAAACCGCCTCGTCTGCTGACCGGACATCGTGAGTGCCGTGATGCACGCAGCCGCTCCGGGCAGCGAAGTCACATGCATGCCTTCCTCCAATGCGATCCGCACGAGATCTTCTCCCGGATCTGAGATGCCGGGTGTACCCGCATCTGTGATCAGTGCGATATTTTTTCCCTGCCGTAGCTGATCGACGAGCTGATAAGCTTTTTCGATCTTATTATATTCATGATAACTCGTCATCGGTGTATGGATCTCAAAATGGTTCAAAAGCTTCAGAGAATTTCTCGTATCCTCTGCCGCTATGAGATCGACTTCTTTTAACGTGCGCAGCACACGATATGTGATATCCTCCAGATTACCGATCGGAGTCGCGCATAAATATAAGGTTCCTCTAGTATCCATAAACGTCTGTGATCTCCTCTGTGTATACTCCGGGTTCCCGGAAAACAATGAGTGGCTTTTCTACCGTCAGTCTGGCATTGCCGCCGCGCAATCCCTCGATAAGCACCATGTTTGGCTCCCTGTCCGCATACGGATAGACCAGCCGCATGCGCTTGGGTTCGATGCCATACTGATGCATCAGACAGAAGATCTCGACCAGCCGGAACGGCCGGTGTACCAGAAACAGCCGTCCTCTCGGCTTTAACAGTCTCGCACTCTGGGCGACCACATCTTCCAGTGTACAATAGATCTCATGTCTGGCGATCGTTTTCGCTGACTGTGCATTCTGCAATCCGTGCTGTCCGATCATATATGGCGGATTGGATGTGACTACATCAAAAGAAGATGCTCCAAACAGCGTCGAAGCATCCTTGATATCACCGGTCACTATGTCGATCTTGTTCTCCAGATGATTATAGGCAACACTGCGTCTTGCCATATCAGCGCTGTCCGGCTGCAGTTCCAGCCCGGTAAAATGCGATCCATCTGTCTTGGCCTCTAATAAGATCGGTATGATACCTGTCCCGGTGCCCAGATCCAATACCCGTTCGCCAGGCTTCACCTGGGCAAATCCTGATAAGAGCACCGCATCCATGCCAAAACAGAACCTGCCCGGATCCTGAATGATCCGGTATCCGTTTCGTTCCAGATCATCCAGACGCTCTCCCGGTTTCAACAGACCGGTATTATTTGTCTTCTGAAGCGGGCTTTTCTCCTCCGCGATTCGCTCTGTCCCCACGATCTACGCGATCCTTTCCATTTCCACGATCTTTATTATAACGGTTTCTGCGATAATGATTGCGCTGCTGGTCCTGATCAGCCGCCTCGCCTTCTTTATTTTGATTGTCCCGGTTGGCGCCGTCCTTATTCTGAGCGTCCCGGTTCTGATTGTCCCTACGCTCACGGTTTTTACCCCGGTCACGATCTTTCCTCTCGCGCTTATCCCGGTCTTTACCCTCTGATCTGGTCTGCGGCTTCTGATCCGTGGTATCCGTATCACCATCCTCTAAGGATGCGAGTTCCTTTAACTCCTTGGATGATACCTTGGTATTCTTCTTGCGCGGGTGGAATCTGAGCTCCTCTACATCGTACTCACGCAATTCTTTCTCATCGTCTGTCTCTACCAGCACTTTTACCTTCTGACGGAGTACGTTCACACTCTGTACTTCACCTACCGCGCCATCTATGGCAGTCACCGGATCACCGATCCCCGGAAGACGGCTGTTTAAGTACTCATATGTCTCTTCCTCATTTTTCAGGCAGCACATGAGTCGGCCACACACACCGGAGATCTTGGTCGGATTGAGGGAGAGGTTCTGCTCCTTTGCCATCTTGATAGACACCGGAACGAAATCAGACAGATACGAACAGCAGCACAGCTCCCGTCCGCAGATACCGATACCTCCGAGCATCTTGGTCTCGTCCCTGACACCGATCTGACGCAGCTCGATACGTGTACGGAATACGCCCGCCAGATCCTTGACCAGTTCTCTGAAATCGATTCTTCCGTCTGCCGTAAAATAGAACAGCAGCTTGTTACTGTCAAATGTATACTCTGCCTGCACCAGCTTCATATCCAGCCCATGCTTGGCGATCTTCTCCTGACAGGTCTTATATGCACTCTTTTCGCGCTCTTTGTTGCGCTCTACCGTCTTGTCATCCTCCTCGGTAGCGACACGGATGACGGGTTTTAACGGCTGGATGACTGTCTCATCCTCCACTTCGCGCGGCGCGATCAGCACCGTTCCGTATTCGACACCTCTGGCCGTCTCTACGATCGCATGATCTCCAACTGCCATCTCGAGATCCTTCGGATCGAAATAATATATTTTTCCGGCATTGCGGAAACGAATTCCTACTACTTTTGTCATGTTAATTCTCCTTTAATGTCAACAGCAACAGTTCGATCACCAGATCGAAGTTCACGTTCGCGTTCAAACGCGTCTTCGCCTTGTCCAATGCATTCAGTTTGCATTCGATACCATGATAAGACGATGTATTGGCCTGCTTTTTGATCTCGTACACCTCATCCTTAAAGATCAGACCATTCACGTCTGCCGTTGCTTTATATAACAGTACATCCCGGTACCAGATCATCAGTATATCAAAGAAATCATTGATCTCCAGCTTGTATTCACTGACCTGCTTTACCGCGCCGATCATCTCGGACAGTTCGATATCCCGGATCCGCTTGACCAGCTGCAAAGCCGCATCCTTGATCTCGTTAAAATGCGCGGACGATGCCAGCGCGATTGCTTTTCCCACAACGCCCTGCGAAAATGCCACGCACACATCTGCCTGATAATCGACAACTCCGCAGGATCTCATCAGATAATCCTTCAGTTTATCACCCGGCACCGGCTTTAAGTCCAGACGGATACACCGCGACAGGATCGTAGGAAGAAATGTGTCCGCATTTGTCGTCAGCAGCAGAATGATACCATATGCCGGCGGCTCCTCGATCGTCTTGAGCAGCGCATTCTGCGCCTGAACATTCATTTTTTCAGCTTCATCCACAATGTAGATCTTATAAGGACTGCTGTACGGCTTGACCGCGATATCCTGATTGATCTGTGTGCGGATATCATCTACACCGATCGTATTCGGCTTCTCGTGCTGCACATATATGATATCCGGCTGATTGTGCGATGCCGCCTGTTTGCACGAATGGCACTCACCACACGGCTCCACACCCTTTTTTTCACACTGCAGCGCACTCGCGAACGCCTCCGCGATCATCATCTTTCCTGCTGCCTGCGGTGCATTCAGGATATACGCATGGCTCACTTTATCCATGCGGATCGCGTTCTGCAGGTGCTCGATCACCTGCTCATTTCCCAATATATCCGAAAAAGCTGCCATAAGTGCCTCCTTACGTTAAAATATCCAATAACAGACCTTCGATCTCGCCGATCCGGCTGAGAATATCGATCTGGTTCTTCTCATCTTCCACCAGTTCCTGCGCCAGTTCATCCAGATTCTGATCGATCAGCCGGATGATACCGTATACGCGATGTCTTCCCCTGTGATCCAGAAAATTCTCTCTGGAGAACTTATGCGAACGATTGACGATCTCGTTAAGGAAATCCCTGATCAGCCCGCGATAACGCTTCATCTCCCGGATATCCATATGTCTGGCGATCAGCTTGCCCTGCACATTGATATCCTGCAGCATGCGGTCGACCTTCGCCTGCAGATCTGCATCTTCGATCGCACTCGTCAGTGTAAAACGAAAACTGTCATCAGCCGGCTGTGTCTGGTTTGTCTGGTTCACGGACGACAGCGGAGTCGTCTCATTTACTCTAAAATTATCCATATCTTATCCGTTTTTGATACTCCTGATATATGCACACAACTGTTGCAGCGTCTCTTCTAACGCTATATTCTCAAATATCGGCTGTATCTGTGCATCTCTTAGCTTTTCCGCAGAAAAATCCTCCTCATCTGCCAGAAAGCGCCGGCACATTTCCTTATATTTCGGTTCCCGCTGTCTGCGCTCACGATCCAGCGCACGCTGCAGCCGCAGACCATCATCTACTTCCAGATATAACGGGATCAGCCGGTCTGCTCCGAAATAATCCCTCAACCGGAGGTAGGCTTCCAGCGTATTGATCGTCAGATAGTCTCTGTCCGCGGGATCCAGACGTTCATCCGCCACTGTAAAATAATGCCAGATACCGTGCACCGTATCATAAGAACGGCTTTCTATAATCCTGCCATCTGCACGCAGTCGTTCAAACTGCTGGTCCGTATAAAAAAAATACGTCTCTCCGTCCTGTTCTCCTTCACGGATCGGGCGCGTCGTCCCTGTCACCAGGCGCTGCAGTCCCAGATCCTGCTGTTGCAGCAGGCGCTGATACAATGTATCCTTGCCCGAAGAACTTTTTCCCATAAGACAAAATATATATCCCATTGTCTGTTCGATCCTTTCTGCCTTATTCAGTATACCCTAATATTTTCTCCATTGCAATTAGTATGTCACAGTACCTCGATATACGAAGCCTCCTTATCACGCAGCCCTTCCACTTCCAGACCACGCGCCTTCAGTTCCTGCATATCAGTCACAAACGAAACATCGATCCGTTCTCCCGGAACGAGGATCGGTATTCCGGGCGGATACAGATACACATACTCACCGCTGACCCTTCCGGCAGCGTTCACCCAGTCTACGCGCTCCCTATGGGGATGATCCATAGCTTCTGCGATAGTACACACGGATTCCCTCTCCCGATAGATTCTCGCAACAAAGCCCTCCTCAGCCCCGCGGGCCGGCTCCAGCTGCGCATCAATCTCCTCCAATGCATTCCATAGGCGTTCAAAGCCTTCCCTTGTATCCATCAACGAACAAAGTGCCGTCACATATTCACCGGAACACATCTCCATCTGCAGATGATAGCGTGATAACAGCATATCATAGAGCTGTTTCCCGTTAATCCTGCAATCTCTCGTACTGATCAGTATCTTGGACTGATCCCTCGTGTATGCGCATCCGCTGTCAAAATCTTCTTTCTGCAGAACATGCAGATGATGCAGACGCCTGCTGTTCTCATAAAACCACTTCAGGTTATCGTCCAGTTCCCGGAACAGTCGTTCTCCGTTTTCCTGCAAAAACGGCACCAGACGGCTCATCCCTGCCATTAGGATATAAGAAGGCGAACTGCTCTCGTAGATATCGAGAAAACGCTCCAGCTCATCCTCTGCGATCCGGTCTGAACACACATGCAGCAGCGCACTCTGCGTAAATGCAGGCAGCGTCTTGTGCACACTCTGGATCACCACATCCGCTCCACAGGCTGTCGCGGAACGCGGACAGCACGGATGCAGGCCAAAATGCGCCCCGTGCGCTTCATCTACTATGAGCGGCAGATCATAGCTATGCACAATATCTGCGATCGCGCTGATATCCGATACGACACCGTCATAAGTCGGACTCGTGAGATAGACCGCGCGGATCGCAGGATCTGTCTCCAACGCATGCGCAATGTCTGCCGGCCGGATCGCACCCTGAATATCATGTTCACTGATGACCGGGTAACAATAATGTGCATCCAGTTCTCTCAGATCCAGCGCATGATAGGCTGCCTTGTGGGAATTGCGGGCGATCAGCACCCTGCTCCTTTTTTGTACAGCCGCCGAGAGAGCTGCCAATATCCCGCAGGAACTTCCGTTTACGAGAAAAAAACTGCGCCTGACACCGATATACTCCGCATACTTACGCTGTTCATCCCTGAGAATACCCTGTGCATGATGCAGATTGTCAAATCCGTCGATCTCCGTGATATCCATATGATATGCATCCGCCGGCAGCTGCAGCCGCCGTTTGTGCCCCGGCATATGAAACGGATAATGATCCGTCCTGTCATAAGATTGTAATTGCTCCAGCAGCATCAGTCCAAATACCTCCCCAGATCCGGGATCCAACTGCCCAGATAGATCATTCCCTGCAGTTTTGCCTGCCACACAGGCATGAGAAACTGCCAGAATCTGCCATAGACCGTCTCCCAGTCAGGCAGCGGTTTTCTTTGTCTTTTCCGGTAAGCCTGCCACTTTTTACGCAGATAAGGGTAGGTCAGATAGCGCTCCATCTGTCCATAACGTGTTTCATCCATCGAGATACCCTGCTCCGTGCAGAACTGTTCCAGCTTCTTCTGCAGCTGTCTGCCCTCAAAACTGAGCAGACCAAGTGCATCATAGATGCGCTCGTATATGCCCATGTCGCTGATCAGCTCCAGGTTCTTCATCGCAGCACCCAGATCCTCAAAGAACTGTTCTTCCACCGGATAGACGGCTATGTTCTGCGTTTTGTCTGTCTCCATGATCAGGCGCATGGCATAGGTGCCCGCCTCATGGGACAATGCACTCCGTTCCATCGGATCGATCACGAGCAGCAGCGGTATCCGCACATCCTCCAGTTCACCGGTCAATTCGACTGACAACCGCTGTCCCTCCATATGTGACCTCCAGCTCCAGTTGATATTGGTCTGCGTCTCCCATTTGACCGCCGTCTTTAAAAATGCAGCAAATGAAGCCTTGGTAAACAATTCCCCCGGCTCGCAGACATACACATACTGCAGCTGGTAGATATTGCTCTGCCTGTTCAGACTGAACGCACCCGGATTTCTGAGCAGCAACCGTGCTCCACGATCCGACATAGACAGACACACAGCCAGCTGCTCCAGCATATATACAGCCAGCAGACGCTCCATCGGCAGCTCCAGTTCTCCGCTCTTTTTACGGATCGCCGCGATCCCGATCAGATTTCTCCTCTTTGCTGTGCCCAATTACAACCACGCTCCTATCCGGTTCTGTACTTTGCTGAGTACCTTACGCTCTCTGGCATATTCCAGCAGCTTTGAGATATCCTTCTGCGGCTCCGAGAGATAGGCCAGCAATGCCTTTTTTACATCCTCATGATCCATGCGGTCTTCATACTTCAGACAATCACACATCAGGCGTTCCTTATCATAGATCTTCATCGTGCCACCGCCGAATGACGTTTCTGTCACACCCAGCTGCAACACTTTCGGTTCACTGTAGTACGGATGTACAAACGGATAGTTCAGATGAAATCTGGACTTGGAAGTATTCTTATCGATCGCGATCTGGTACTCTGCCGGCTTTGCGGTGAGATATCCATAGATATATAACGCACTCCCCATCGTGAGTATCCCGTCTGTTCCAAACAGCCGGAGGATCATCTCATCCTCAGACAATCGTTCATCCTGCAGCGTATAATAACCGTTCTTGATCCGACGCAGCACACCCCAGTCCACAAAACTCTGGATCCGGCGATAATCGATCCCCAACGTATACAGCTCGGCCGTCTTCACGACCCCGTCATGTGACCTCACCAGCTGCTCAATCGCAGCCTCATCCTGTTTCCACTTTTCCTCTCGTGTCATTCTCCGGTTATCCTCCCTGTATAGTTCCACATAATATCTGCTTATTTTTTCCGCTCTGTACATTTTACATCGGTTAATTTACATTTGTCAATGCTGTCTATTTTTATCAAAAAATGTACTTGAATCTCACGTATATATGTCCTATAATTAAATAAAGACATTGATTTTTGTTATTTATACAGATTCACTCAATAATCGGCAGATACAGACAGGAGACACTTATGGACCATCCCACATTAAAAAAGAACCCTTCACGCGCGGAGTGCGAGAAAGCGATCCGGCGTATTCTCATCACAGAGATCCTCGAGAATGGCAGGAATAAGCATTTTCGTATGGCTACCGATTTTATCACCTATTTTGAGGCACTGTACCCCGCCTCCGACAGCCTGACCAAACAGGTACAGCGCGCTGTCCGGGCGATGAACATGCCCAAGGATGAGGACGGCTTTTTCATCATTGACCGCACTCCCGAACAGGTCGCACAGGACCGGGAACTGCACTCGCTGTTTGAGCAGTCACACACACAGATCACCTCCCTGGACGAATGTGAGACGGTCTTCCTGTCGCTTGATCCGGCTTACCGCGATTACCTGTCTTTCCGTTTTACACAATCGGATACACTCCGGGATAAATATGTCACCATCCAGCAGACAAATAACGGCCTGCTCATCTACACCAGAGATAAAAAAAAGCTGGAGCAGGTGCTCCAGCGTCTTATGATGTTAGGTTGAACTAGAACCTTAAATGTTTACTTTTTTTGGTCTGTCGTCTTCTTCTACGACTCTTACGCGTATCATGGATCGTCTGATACCGGTTTTTTTCTGATCGTCGGCTTCTCATGCCGGCGATTTTTTGCCGGATCAGATAAGAATGCGTTGCAATCCAATAGATCACCAGGATCAATACCACTGCCAGCGCGATCACACCTGCCGCTAGTGCTATGTTTTTTACACTGATCTCGATATGGATGCTGTGCGGCTGCTTTTTGGTCTGTCCTGCCGGCTGCGTATCCTGCAGCTGTGACGCATCTTCCGGAGTAATCTGCGCATCATCCCGGATCTGTGAATCTTTCTCCTGTGCATCATCTGCCTGCACATCATTGTCCGGGATCGTCTCCGAGAATACATACCCATCGGACGAGATATCATTCATGCGTATATCCGCGCGCCCGACCTCATGACCTGCATAACTATAGATAAATGTACCGAGTACATCATCATCTTCACTGTCATAGACTGTCTGTGATGTCAGATCCGAGAAATCCGCAGATGCCGGAATGATCACCATGGCATTCTCATCGATCGATGCAAATGACTCCTGATCTCTGTCTGTCTGTGTATTTTTCTCGTGATCAGCCACCTTCAGCAGCTCAAAATTATCAAAACAGTAATCAAACATCGTCCGCGTATCGGTATAGTGATACGGTGTCTGTTCACGCATGACCACACAGACGAGTGACATATCTCCCTTTTGTGCAAAGGTGACCAGTGTATTTCCTGCAGCCTTTGTATATCCGGTCTTGCCTCCGGTCGCATAGTCGTACAGATACACATAATCACCGTGATACGGGTAGACCATCTTGTGATGATTGTGCAGCGGAGTCTCATCCTCATGCTTATTGGTCGGTGGGATCGTATAGAACTTGGAACCGGCGATCACACGAAATGTCTCATTTTTATAAGCTTCCGCCGCTATGAGTGCCATATCGTGAGCACTCGTCCAGTGATCCTCGTCCGGCAGACCGTTTGGATTGTTGAAATGTGTATTTGTGCACCCTAACGACCGGGCCCGCTCGTTCATCATCTTTGTGAACTCGTCCATTGTGCCGCCGACATGTTCTCCGATCGCCCATGCACACTCATTCGCAGATTCGAGCATCATACCGTAGAGACACTGCTCCATCGTCATCTCTTCCCCGATATCACGTGAGATGTGGGACGTATCTCCCTCATTCCCATACACGGCTTTCTCGGAAAACGTGACAACCTCATCCAGCGAGCAATTCTCTATCGCGAGCAATGCGGTCATGATCTTTGTGATACTGGCCGGATAATTGACCTCGTCCATATTCCGCTCATACAGGATCGTTACGGTCGATATATCCATCACACACATTGACGGAGCCTCTACCTGAGGCATCTTCGGCCATGTTTCCTTTGCAGATACCGGTAATACCATCTGCATCACGACAAGCAATACACTCAGCATGCAAATGACTGTATTTTTAACTTTTTTCATAATTTCCTCATTTTTAACTTGATTTTAATTTTTTCCTATTTTAGTATAATATCCGTGCAAACGTTGCGCAAGACTTTTTTTATCAGTTCAAGTACAAGACAATGATCAATATCAGGAGATAAAAAGACATGAGATTACGAAATATTCCGGGAGCTGATGCCGCTGTATCAGCATGCCCCTATGTCATAGATACACCTACCGCCCTGCGCGGACACTGGAATGACCATTTTGAACGCCGTCAGCCGATCCATATCGAAGTCGGCATGGGCAAAGGTCAGTTTCTGTTCGGCCAGGCTGCGGCCCATCCCGAGATCAATTACATCGGTATTGAGCGCTACACGAGTGTTCTGCTGCGCGCCATTCAAAAGATCGATCCGGATCAGCCCCCGAAAAATCTGTTATTTATCTGTATGGATGCCGCCGAGCTGCCGGAAGTGTTCGCGCCGGACGAGATCTCGCGTATCTATCTGAATTTTTCCGATCCGTGGCCCAAGGACAGACATGCCAGACGCCGTCTGACTTCGTCTGAATTTCTCAAGCGCTATGATCAGATCCTCACACCGGATGGCTCGATCGAGTTCAAGACGGACAACCGCGGACTATTTGATTTTTCACTGGAGGAGATTGGGGCTTCACCGATCTGGAAGCTGACTGCACATACCTTCGACCTGCACCATACACCGGAACTGAACGAAGGCAATATCATGACGGAATACGAAGAAAAGTTCTCTTCCATGGGCAATCCGATCTGCAAACTGATCGCCATGCGAAAATAAACCAACATTCCGGCATAAATAAACATTCACAGACAGACAGATGTCGCATAAGCTAAATAAAAAGCCTATGCGACATCATTTTTTTCACTCCTGCTGCCACCGCATGCGCCGCAGCTGCCGTTTTCAAAAGCGCTGCGACTGCATCTGCCGTGCATTCTCGGAGATCATCAAACTCTTAAATTGTGTATAACAGATGGAACTGTATCATCCGTTCATCTGCTCATATTTTTCCTGTAGATACATCCAGCGCTCCATGCGCTCTTCCAGATCAGCCTCCGCCTGCTCTTTTTGCGCCGTCAGCTCATTCAGCTTTACAAAATCGCTGGCGTGATCAATGATCTGCTGCTCCAGACCGGCGATCTGATCTTCCAGTGACGCGATCGTATCCTCGATCGTGTTCCAGTCCTGCTGTTCCTTGTAGGTGAACCTCACCTTTGCGGCATGTGCACGACCCTGACGCTCACGCTCCTGCTCACGTGTCAGCGTCTCTTTGCCTTCTTCCGGCGCTGTGGCAGTCTCTTTTCTGCTGCCTGTAGCATCGGGCATCGTCTGTTCCATCTCACGCACCAGTGCATACTCACTGTAATTACCCTCAAACTGGCGGATTCCGCCCGGCTCAAAAACAAACAGGCGTCTGGTCACGCGATCCAGAAAATACCGGTCATGCGATACGACGATGACGATACCGTCAAACCTGTCCAGATAATCCTCTAAGATCGTCAGTGTACGGATATCCAGATCATTGGTCGGCTCATCCAGGATCAGGACATTCGGTGCTTCCATCAGCACCCGCAGCAGATTCAGGCGCTTTTTCTCCCCACCGGAGAGTTTTTCAATACGTGCATACTGCTCCTGCGGCGGGAACAGAAACTTATCGAGCATCGCAGATGCCGATACCAGTCCATCCTCTGTCCGCACATATTCGGCCGTATCGCGGATATAATCGATCACTCGCGCCTGCGGATCCATATATGCGATTCCCTTGGACGGATCATTCTCCCACTCCTGTGAATAATAACCGATCTTTACCGTCTGCCCGACAACGACTTCTCCGCTGTCCGGCTGTTCCAGTCCCGCGATCAGCTTCATCATCGTCGTCTTGCCACAGCCGTTCTCCCCGATAAAACCTACCCGGTCTCCTTTTAGGAAAATATAGCTGAAATCCGTAAACAACGGATGATCATACGCCTTGCTCACCTGATGCAGTTCCACGGTCGTCCGCCCCAGACGGCTGGAGATCGATGAGAGTTCCACACTGCCGTCGCGCACCGGCGCATGTCTGTTCTTCAGTTCCTCATAACGCTCCAATCGCGCTTTTTGCTTGGTAGAACGCGCTCTGGCGCCTCGTCTGACCCATTCCAGCTCGACGCGCAGGATGGACTGGCGTTTGCGTTCTCCCGCATCCTCCATCTGTTCACGTGCTTCCTTCAATTCCAGAAATCCGGCATAATTGGTATCATAGCTGTACATCTGACCTTTGTCGATCTCTACGATACGGTTCACGACACTGTCCAGAAAATACCTGTCATGTGTGACCAGTACAAGTGCTCCCTTGTAACTCTTCAGATAATTTTCGAGCCACTGCGCAGTCTGACTGTCCAGATGGTTCGTCGGCTCATCCATGATCAGTATATCTGCCTCACTAAGCAGCGTGGATACGATCGCCACGCGTTTTTTCAAACCTCCGGACAGGATATTCACCTGCTGATCCGTATCCATGATACCCAGCTCTGCCAGCATCTGCTTCGCCTTTGCCTCCAATGCAAAATGATCCGTGTTCACGTGTGTATTCTGCCGGTCTAATGCCGCCTCCAGGACAGTCATCCGCTCTGCAAATACCGGCTGCTGGGGCAGCATGCGGATCACCACATGGTTGGCCTGTACGATACGGCCGTCATCCGGTTCCTCCTCGCCAGCCATCATCCGGAGCAGTGTAGACTTTCCGGTACCGTTGATACCGATCACACCTACCTTCTCGCCCTCCTGCAGATAGAAGGATGCATGATCAAAAAGTTTTCGTTCCGAATAGCTTTTATCAATATTTTCTAATGTTAGGATGTTCATGTTGTCCGCTGCTCCATTTCATCTGTTATGATACTGTTATGATATAGGTAACGAAAAAGGCTACAGAGAAAACTCTGTAGCCTTTTCAAATGCGCCTCCAGGGGTTCGAACCCTGGACACCCTGATTAAGAGTCAGGTGCTCTGCCAACTGAGCTAGAGGCGCATGTCCTTGCGTTCCTCAACGCAAGACATAGTATACCTCGTCATTTTAAAAAATGCAAGCCTTTTTTTTAAATTTTTTTAATTTTTTGAAATTTTTTTATAATTCACTCAAAAGCACCCGGACTGCCTACCCCAGATTCGCAAATAAAGCAGCGATCTCATCAGGGCTCATGACCTTATTCGGATCCGACAGATCCGGCATTGGCGGTACATCCTCTGCCGCTTCCTCTTCCGGTCCGGATACGATCTGCGTATCTAAGACTTCTTCCGGTGCATCTGCAGGTTCTTCCGGCAGATCCTCTGCGATCTCATCCGCTACGACCTCCGGTTCTGCATCAGCGCCTCCGTTAATGCTCGCCAGTAATGCTGCAATGTCATCCGGGCTCATCGTCTTATTCGGGTCGGACAGATCCGGCATCGGCGGTATCTCTTCGATAACCGGATCAGGTTCAGGCAGCGGTTCCGGTTCTTCCATAATATCAGGCAGCGGTTCCGGTTCTTCCATAATATCGGGTAACGGTTCAGGTTCTTCCATAATATCATCCAACGGCTCAGGCTCCTGCGAAAGATCCATGTCCGGAAGATCAGGCAGTGGATCCGGCTCCTGCGTCATGGACATCTGCGGCTGTACCGGCATCTGCTGGGGCTGGGGCGCAGTCATCACCACCTGCGGAGATACCATTGCCATCTTATTGACAGCCTGAAGAATCTCATTTTTCAGGCTAAGTTCCATCTCACGGATCTGACCGGCCAACTGATTCGTGGTCTCGATCTGTCTCTGCAACAGCTCGGCATTCTTATTTCCGACCTGCTCAGCAGCATCAGATGATACCACTCCGGAGATCTCATCCAGCTTGCTCTCCATCTGAAAGATCAGATCCAGCAATTTATCATTCGAATTCATCAGCGCATCGGTATTTTCTTTATTCCTGCTGATCGTCACCTTTGCAGTAGCCTTCTGTGCAGCGATAACCTCCTGAAACGGGTCAGAAAATTTGTCTTCCATTAAAGACAACTGCTCCGATATCTCATCAAAATACTTGCGGATCAGCAGATAAGATGCTTTCTCTGATTTTAATATACTCGCATACTGCTCCGCCTGCTCTGCCTCCTTGCGACCGGTACGCTTCACCAGTGTCGATACAGACACATATGTGCATCCGAGGACTGCCAGCCCGGCAACTGCGATCGCCGGCAGCAATTCCGGCATGCAGATCATCAGATATAAGTCTGCGATCAGAAATAATATCGCTGCCAGAGATGAAAACAGGATCACTGACAAAGAATTATCTTTTTTATCCTCCGGCTTTTTCTTTTGCAATTCCTTCTCCATAAATACCTCCATATAAACCATATAAATAGGTAATCATTATATTCCAGAATATGGTTCTGAACAGTTACAATATACCATATCCGGCTATCTTCTACAAGCCAAACCGTCATGGCCGGCGCGCTTTCTGGCAACACTTCATATATGTATAGCCAAATTTTATAGATGTACACGGAAAAAAGAATATATATTTTTATGCATTGCGCCTGAAGTTATGGTATAATATTTTAAATCATTGATTTAAAGTGATAAAGCGAAGGAGAAAAGCAAATGAATCAATTAGAAATATTTCGTGAAAATCTGGGACAGTGCGATGAGATCATCCTCGATGCACTTCTCATGCGCAATCGTATCGTAGAAGACATCATGGCATACAAGGAGGCTCATGAGCTGCCGATCATCCAGCCGGAACAGGAGGCCAGACAGCAGGAATGGCTGAACGGACGCATGGAAGGCAAACGCCATAAAAAAGAAGTCACTGATGTATTTTCGAGCATCACACGCGGCAGCAAACATATCCAGGCGAGAAACCTGTTCAACTACAACATCTTCCTGATCGGATTCATGGGAGCCGGCAAGAGTACCATCTCTGATTACCTGAGCACGATGCTGGCCATGGATGTCGTAGAGATGGATCAGATCATCGCCCAGAGACAGGGAATGAGCATCTCTGATATCTTCGAGACCTACGGTGAGCAGTACTTCCGCGATCTGGAGACAAACCTGCTGATCGAGATGCAGTCCAGATCCAATGTCGTTGTCTCCTGTGGCGGCGGTACACCTATGAGGGAATGTAATGTCGTGAAGATGAAGAAAAACGGCCGCGTCGTATTGCTGACCGCAAAACCCGAGACCATCCTCGACCGTGTCAAGGACAACCACGACCGCCCGCTCATCGAGAACAACAAAAACGTACCTTTTATCGCTGATCTGATGGAGAAGCGCCGCGAGAAATATGAGGCTGCTGCCGATATCGTGATCCAGACAGACAACAAGAGCGCTCTTGACATCTGTGAAGAGATGATCCACAGACTCCGCGCCCTTGATCAGGAATAAAATCATCTTATTTTCTTATAAAACAGGTCTTCTTTTACCTGTGCGATCACATACTGCTTGAACGCTTCTACGACGGGTGGATGATAGACATCCTTTAACATCGCCATGTAAAAGTTTCTCTGCCACGCAGGTGAGACCAGTGGCAGTATTTTTACATCCAGAGAATGAAGGATCGGGATATCAGGCGCAATAGCAATGCCAAATCCGTTGGCTACGAATCCTGCTGCGACCTGATCCTCTTCAATCTCATAGGAGATCTCCGGATAGGCACCGATCTGTGCGAACAGCTGATCCACGATCTGCCCGAGTCCGCTCCTTTTTTTGAATATGATCTGCTTATAGGGAAGTGTCTCGGTCAGATGCACTTCCTCTTTTTCTGCCAGCGGATGATCCGACGGCACGATCACGACCAGATCCTGCTTTGCCACCGGGATATATTCGATCATCGGCTCGTCGTCAAACCTGGAGCAGAACCCGATATCATACTTCTTCTCCTTGAGACCGGCCAGGATATCACCTGTCAGCACCCTGTCACAATAGAGGTTAAATTCGATCTGTTTTCCTTCATTTTCATCCAGAAATCCCCGGATCAGCTTGGGAACGACATCTGTACCCAGCGTGCGCAAAAAGGCGATGTCGATCTGTCCTTCTCCTCTTCCTGCGAGTTTTAACATGTTTACAGATGCGTCCAGCCTGGTCAGAATATCCTGCGCATCCGCGAAAAATACCTTTCCGTATTTTGTCAGGATCACATTTCTACCATTCTTCTCAAACAGCTTGACTCCCAGTTCTTCTTCCATCGCATAGATCGCATGACTGAGTGTTGGCTGGGTGATCAGTGCAAGTTTGAGGATCGCGTAAAGGCTGCAAAGGAGGCCGGCTACGAAGGAATCGGTCTTCGTGCAGAGACTTATGTGGATGCATTGAACGAGGGATTGTTTGATGAAGACATTCTCGCCATCCTCAAGAAGTACGATATGAAGGTCACGGAAGTAGAGTATATCGTACAGTGGGCAGAGGATCACCGTTCTTATGAGCAGAAGTACAAAGAGCAGCTCTGCTTCCATATGTGTGAGCTGTTTGACGTCGCCCAGATCAACTGCGGATTGATGGAGAACTACTCAGTGGAACATACCGCACAGAAATTAAGAGAGCTCTGTCACAGAGCCGGAAAGTACATCATCGGTGTGGAGCCGATGCCTTACAGCGGCATCCCCGATATGAAAAAAGGCTGGGCCGTCGTAAAGGCAGCAGATTGCGAGAACGCCAAGCTGATCCTCGACACCTGGCACTGGGTAAGAGCCAATCAGCCCGTTGATATCTCCGTACTCGACGGTATCCCCGCTGACAAGATCGTATCGATCCAGATCAATGATGTCTGGGACAGACCGTATGCCAAGAGCATCTTAAGAGATGAATCCATGCATGACCGCCTCGCTCCGGGAACCGGAATCGGAAGCACCGTTCCTTTCGTCAAGATGATCAAAGAGAAGGGCATCAAGCCGAATGCAATCGGCGTAGAGGTCATCAGCGATGCCAACCTTGAAAAGGGTATCGAGTATGCTGCAAAACACACTTATGAAAACACCAAAAAGGTTCTGGAAGAAGCATGGCCGGAAGTCCTTTAATCTGAAAAGGAGAACATCACATGAGATTTAAAGCAATGTTTCAGCCAATCACGATTGGCCCTATGACCGTTAAAAACCGCTTTGTTGTGCCTCCGATGGGCAACAACTTTGCAAATACAGACGGTACGATGAGCGATCAGTCCGTTGCCTACTACAGAGAACGTGCCAAAGGCGGATTT
>Ga0129312_1000728_pt1 | contig 24646 bp, 23 predicted proteins | sample O827metagenome_FD_94434 | JGI IMG/M metagenome (GOLD analysis project Ga0129312, IMG submission 94434) | Orangutan group fecal microbial communities from Wisconsin, USA - O827 metagenome | ecosystem: Host-associated > Mammals > Digestive system > Large intestine > Fecal | place: USA: Wisconsin... | reverse complement strand
TTTATTTGTGCGGTTGGCGAACCTGCACTCATTATAGCAAAGGAGGTTTTTTACTTGAAGCTAAAGCTGCCTGGGGACACACCTGCATAGCAGGTGGTTTATTTTTACTGTGAATACAAAAAAGAGCCGGTGGATCTAAAAATCCACCGGCTCCCATCACGGTTCATCAATCAACTGCTCCAGGATCATGTCCACGCGCCTGCTGCACGCCAGACTCTCCTGCGAGGACACGTCCTTGGCAATTGCTTCATTCAGTTTTTTTCGTTCCCTCTCCAGTTGACGCAGCAGCGTCTCCCGTTCCTTTGTCGTCTTGGGTATCATCTGTAGTTTGAGTTCCTCCACTTTTAGCTAATTTGCAGCGGACGACCGCGATCCACACGCCGGCAGCTACTGCCATGACCGCACCGACTACCATCGATACAGGCACACCGATTCCCGGTATGAGCAGCTGGTCGGTACGCAGACTCTCCACCCAGAATCTGCCGACGCCATAACCACACAGATACATGAGGAATACCTCTCCGTCAAACTTTTTCCTGCGGATGTACCATACCAGGAACAACAGCAGCGCCAGATTCCATAAGGATTCATAGAGAAATGTCGGATGCACCTGTATGTACTCCACGCCATCGATAACCAGCTTGTGAGCCGCGATCGACTCCGTGATCTCACCCTGGCGCACCGCATTGACCGGAAGCTGCATCGCGAGCAGATTATCCGTATATCCGCCAAAGCACTCACGATTAAAAAAGTTGCCCCAGCGTCCGATGATCTGTCCGGTGACCAGTCCCAGTCCTGCCGTATCGCATACGAGTAGGAACTTTAACTTTCTTTTTTTACAGAAACAGAAGGTCGTAATGATCGCTGCGATCACACCTCCGTAGATCGCCAGTCCACCCTGCCTGAGATTAAAGATCTGCAGCAGATTGTCCTTATACCGGTCCCACGCAAAGATCACATAATACGCACGCGCTCCGATCAGTGAACAGATGATCGCTATGATCGCCAGATCAAAATAATCGTCCTGATTCTGTCCGCTGCGCTTCGCCTCGCGCAGAGCGACGAGCAATCCCATCAGCATTGCAAATGCCAGCGTCAGTCCGTAAAATGCGAGCTCGAAACTGCCGATATGGATCGTCTTGCCGACATGATCCAGATAAATATGCAGATGGGGAAAATTGATATTCATATTCATAAGTTTTAACCCTTTATACATATAAAACTGTCAGTCTATAATGCTCTGTATGTATGCAAGGAACATCCCGCGCATCTGTCTTCCGGGACACGAGGGATGTTCCTGTCTTTTTGTATCTTTACTGCTTGCAGCGGAAGCTTGCACACTCTGTCTCTGCGACAACGCATGCGTTCACACCACTGATGCCGATGTGATCCGCCTGACACTTCTCGTGATCGTTAAAGGTACAGTTTGTCGCCTTGCACTGAACGTCCAGTGCACTCTTCGGCTCGCCTACTGCATTTTTGCTGCAGTTGCAGCCCTGTTCACGGAAACTCGAACAGCAGGTCTCGTGAGGCATGGATGCCTCGCTGCCGTCTACCAGAATATCATTCTTGGAACACTTCTTGTCTGCATTATACATACAGTTTGATACATTACAGTCTAACTTTGTCATGATCGCTCATTCCTTTCCATAAATCATACGCACACCCTTGTGCACAATTAGTATGGTTTATGTGAGAAATTTTATGCGATTATTTTTGTTCCTGCACAACCTCTTCACGGATCTCCTTCGTGCGGATCTCCTCACAGATCTGATCGATAAACTCAGCCAGCGGCTTCACGCCCTCATCACCTGCAAAACGGCTTCTGACAGATACCGTACCGTCTGCCTCCTCCTGCTGTCCGACAACAAGCATATAAGGCAGCTTGCCCAGTCTCGCTTCACGGATCTTGTATCCGATCTTCTCGGAACGGCTGTCAACAGTGACATCCACGTGATTTTTCTTCAGTTCTGCTGCAACCTTGTTTGCATAATCGAGATACTTATCAGAGATCGGCAGTACACGTACCTGCTCCGGACACAGCCATGTCGGGAACTTTCCTGCATAATGCTCAATGAGCCATGCCAGTGTACGCTCATAGCATCCCATAGATGTACGGTGGATGATCCAGGGAAGGACTTTCTCACCCTTCTCATCGATGTAATACATACCAAACTTCTCTGCACTTGCGCAGTCGAGCTGGATCGTAACCATCGTATCTTCCTTGCCATATACATTCTTTGCCTGAATATCGATCTTCGGACCATAGAATGCAGCCTCTCCGTCAGCCTCTGTATACGGAATATGATTCTCTTCCATCACATCACGCAGATACTGCTGGGTGCTGTTCCAGTACTCGTCATCACCGAGGTATTTATCCTTATTGTTCGGATCCCACTTAGACAGACGGTAGGTCACATCTGCGTCGATGCCGAGCGTTTTCATCACATAATGGCACAGTTCTGTACATCTGGTCAGCTCCTCCTCTGCCTGATCCGGGCGCAGGATGATATGTGCCTCTGTGATCGTGAACTGTCTGACACGGGTCAGTCCGTGCATCTCACCAGAATCCTCATTACGGAACAGCGTAGAAGTCTCTGCCATACGATACGGCAGATCCCTGTAGGAATGCTGTTCGTTCATATATACATAATACTGGAACGGACATGTCATCGGGCGCAATGCCATCGTCTCTTTATCATCAGAATCCTTATTTAAGATAAACATGCCATCCATGTAATGATCCCAGTGTCCGGAGATCTTATAGAGGTCAGCCTTTGCCATCAGCGGTGTACGTGTTCTCACATAACCCCACTCGTTATCCTCGAGATCTTCTATCCAGCGCTGCAGCTTCATGATCATCTTGGTTCCCTTCGGTGTGAACAGCGGCAGTCCCTGTCCGATGACATCCACAGTCGTGAATAATCCCATCTCACGTCCAAGTTTATTGTGGTCGCGCATCTTTGCATCCTCAAGTTTGGCCAGATGCTCCTTTAATTCGTCCTTTTTATTAAATGCAGTACCGTAAATACGCTGCAGGCGTGCCTTATCCGAATCACCTCTCCAGTAAGCCATAGAAGAAGAAATCAGCTTGTATGCCTTTACACCCTTCGTGTTCATCAGATGCGGTCCTGCACACAGATCGACAAATCCACCCTGATCATAAAAACTAATCTCCGAATCCTCCGGCAGATCCTCGATGAGTTCTACCTTATAAGGCTCACCCTTCTCCTGCATGAACTTGATTGCCTCAGCTCTGGGCAGTGTAAAGCGTGTGATCTCATGTCCTTCCTTGATGATCTTCTTCATCTCAGCCTCTAAGTTATCGAGATCCTCTCTGGAGAACGGCTCATGATCAAAATCATAATAAAATCCATCATCAATCGCCGGTCCGATCGTGATCTTCGCCTCCGGGAACAGACGCTTGACAGCCTCTGCCAGCACATGTGAAGCCGTATGGCGGATCACACGCAGTCCTTCCGGATCACTTGCAGTCACGATATTGAGTTCACAGTCATCACTGATCTGTGTACGCAGATCTACAATCTCTCCATTGATCTCTCCGGCACAGGCCACACGGGCAAGTCCCTCGCTGATATCCTGCGCGATCTCATACACTGATTTTGCCTGATCGTATTCCTTTACAGAACCATCTTTTAATGTAATCTTCATGTCAATTCTCCTTTATTCTCTTTCTTATTTATATGTTTATTTTTCATCTTCATCCGGCGTTTTTCCGTTTCCGCAATAGCAGCCGTTTCCGGAATTATGGCTGCCGATCGTAACCGATTTTTTCGGTGTCAGAAGTATACCGAGCAGAATACCTGCCAACGCGGTCGCCACAATCTCTAAAAATAATTCCCGTTTGGAGATCATCGTAACCTCATCCAGAGAATCCCAGAACTTCTTCACTGCTTTTCCGATGTTCGGAATCAGCTTTGTCACCAGTTTCACCAGCACCTTCATATATCTTTCTCCTTTCCATAATCCTATCACATAAAAAATCCCCGGCGTCAGATCACTGACACCGGGGACGATTGCTCGCGGTTCCACCCCAGTTACCGGACAAACACCTGCGGTCTGTCACAGTCACTTTTGCGATGATAACGGTATCACCGGCCCGGATTAGGGGCACTCAGAGTTGGTTAGTCTCTTCATCGTGTTATACATATTTCCTATTGATTATGATTAGACATTCTAACGCTTTTCCAGTCATGTGTAAAGTACTATCTTTGTACTTATTTTATACAATCACACACTGCCTGTTAAGCATTTCTGCCGCAGCACTGCTTGTACTTTTTACCGCTTCCGCAGGGACAAGGGTCATTTCTGCCGATCTTCTTTCCCTCACGTCGGATTGTGCCTGACTTTTTCTGCTCTAAGTACAGTTCCTTTTTCTTCTCTGCATCAAAGATCTCATCCCACTGGGGCAGCTCGTACAGCCAGTCAGCCTTGGCGTCTACCATGTTCTTGTAGAGTTTTTCCTTATCAAAGATCAGATTGACCTGTGTATCCTCTTCCATTGTCTCGATCGGGTTTGCTTCGACCAGTGAATCATTGATACCATCTAAGAATCCGGTCATCTCCATCACGCTGATCTGATACTTCTCAGCCAGTTCCTTTACGGTACCCTCTACCTTCTCATCCGGGTTGTTGAGAAGCTGCTCATAAATGCCTTTTTCTAATAAGAAATAATTATTCCAGAATCTCTGGAGCTGTCCTTTGTCTGCTTTTTCATTATAGGCAATCTTTTGCCAATCCTGTAATAATGCCATAATTCATCCGTCCTTTAGTAAAAATTTATTAAAAATACACGCACAATCTATGTGCACCTACATAGTATAACTCATATGCACGTATTTTTCAAAACATTTTTTGTATATCACCGGAAAAACCGGATATACTACGACTAACCGGAGTATTTGTTACCCCCAAGGCTCCGGTTGTGCGAAAGATACAAAAATACTTTATCCTCCCCTAGAAAAAGACCTGCGGTGTGCAGGTCTTTTTCCTTATAACAATCCCTGGATCAGAATGATCAGGATCAGAAGCGGCAGAAGATACTGGAAATACGGCTTGAGCCATTTTGCCATCTTCAGCCCCTCACCGGTATTCGCCTCCTCGATATAACGGTCAAATCCCCATCCAAACTTCGTCACGCAGAACAACAGATAGATGAGAGAGCCGATCGGGAGCAGCAGGTTGCTCACAATAAAGTCCTCACTGTCGAGCACATCACGTCCACTGATCAGGTGCAGATTGCTCCACACATTATAGCCGAGTACACACGGCAGACTCGCGATCAGGATGATCACGCAGTTGATAAGCGCCGCCTTGTTTCTGTCCCAGCCGAACATATCCATACAAAAAGACATGATATTCTCAAATACCGCTATGATCGTTGAGAAGCTGGCGAACGTCATAAACAGGAAGAACAGTGATCCCCACAGTCTGCCACCTTCCATATTGACAAATACGTTTGGCAGTGTAACAAAGATCAGCTTGGGACCCGCTGTGACTTCCACGCCATAGCTGAAGCATGCCGGGAAGATAATGAGTCCTGACATGATCGCCACGAACGTATCCAGCGCGCAGATCCGCGCGCCCTCTCCCGCCAGCGTATGTCCCTTGTCCATATAGCTGCCGAAGATCTCCATCGCAGCCACACCGAGACTCAATGTAAAAAATGACTGGTTCATCGCCGCAGCGATGACACTTCCCAATCCAACTTCACGCACGGTAGCTACATTCGGCACCAGATAAAATGAAATGCCTTCTCCCGCACCGGACAACGTAAAGCTGTGAACCGCCAGCACGATGATCAGGATCAGCAGTGCACACATCATGATCTTGCTGACCTTCTCCAGTCCATTCTGCAGTCCACGGCTGCACACGAGAAATCCTGCCAGAACTGTCACGATCATCCAGAATCCCATCTGTATGGGATCCGCCAGCAGATCCGTAAATACCGCTCCTACCGCATCGGCATCCATACCTGCCTGAAAGGTTCCGGTCAGGAACTTATAAAAATACGTGACCATCCATCCGGATACGGTCGTATAATACATCATCAGCATACAGCAGCCAAAGATCGCCACCCAGCCATGCAGGTGCCATTTGCTGCCCGGCTTTTCCAGTGCCTGATACGCCTGCACCGCACTCTTGCGGCTCGCACGTCCGACCGCCAGTTCCATCGTCAGCACCGGCAGTCCCATCGCCACCAGAAAGATCAGGTAAAACAGCACAAATAATCCCCCGCCGTTTTGCCCTGCCACATAAGGGAACCGCCACACATTGCCGATCCCGATCGCACAGCCCGCACTCACCAGCAAAAAGCCGAGCCGGGACTTAAAAGATTCACGTTTCATAACTAATCCTCCGTGTTAACACTTTTTTATTCAATCGTATAAGTGTAACACGTTCCCTGTGCGGTGACAAGATTCTTTTGATTTTATGGTTACCTGCCTGCCACATACGGCTGTTGCTGCGTGATACAATGAATATTGCCTCCACCATATACGATCTCTCTCGTGCGGACACCGACGACCTCCCGCTCCGGGAACATCCGTTGGATCTGCGCGAGCGCCAGTTCATCGTTATCATCATCATACTGTGGCACGATCACGCCATGATTGGTGATCAGGAAATTCATATAGGAAGCGATACACAGATCCCCGTTTTCGCGTTTCGCGGAGCCCGGTGCCGTAACGATCGTCTCCGCTCCCTGTAACAATACCGGATGACGCGTCATGCACAGCTTATGTACCTTCAGTCTCCTGCCTTTTGCGTCTGTTGCCTGCGATAATACCCGGTATGCTGACTGCGCAGCCTCATAAAACGGGCTGGTCTCATCTTCCACATCAATGCATGCGACTTCACCCGGACGGATAAAGCATGCCACATCATCGATATGTCCGTTTGTTTCCTCGGGATCGATGCCATCAGGCAGCCAGATGACTTTTGAACATCCCAGATCATCCATGAGCCGCTGCTCGATCTGTTTCACGGTCAGATGCGGATTTCTGCCCCTGCTCAGCAGACACATCTCGGTCGTCAGCACAGTCCCCTCTCCATCTACATGAAAAGAACCGCCCTCAAGGACAAAATCATCCATGCTGTAATAATCCACATCCTCCAGTTCACAGATACGGCGGGCGATTGCATCATCCTGTTCCCACGATGCATACAATCCGTCAACCGCTCCGCCCCAGGCGTTAAACCGCCAGTCACAGGCTCGCAAACCTCCGTGGCCATCTACGAGGAATGTCGGTCCGCAGTCTCTGCACCACGCATCATCAGACGGCATCTCCACGACCTGTATGCAATCCGGCAGCATCGCCCTGCACATTTGAAAAGTATCCGCAGATGCGAGCATTGTTACTGGTGTAAACTTACGAATTGCGATCGCCACATCTGCGTATGCCTGTTGCGCCGGGTGCGCTTGGTCACGCCAGTTATCCGGACGTTTGGGCCAGATCATCCATATTTTTTTCTGTGGTCCATACTCTGCCGGCATATAATAACCATCCTCCACCGGGGTGCTGCCCATGATCCGTTTTGCCATTGTTTTGCCCCTCGCTATCCCATTGATTGAAAATCTGCTGTTACTCTTTTAATTTTGTCCACATCTCATCATAGATTGCCAGTGTGTCGGTATCGAGATTTGATACATATTCACCTGCCGAGATCACCTCTGCCGGAGGATTCTTGGCTTCATTCGAACTGTATTCCTCACCCATCGCCTCTACTGCCTTGCTGTTTGCTGACAGATAAGGGAATTCCTCGATATTCATCTTTGCAGCATCGACACTCAGCATATAATTAATAAATTCCATCGCTGCATCATAATGTTTTGCACCTTTAGGGATTGCCCAGTTATCCATAAATACATAGGCGCCCTCGGTCGGGTATACGATCTGGATATCTTCATTTTCTTCCATGGCAAGCGCAGCCTCCGCACTCCATACATAGCCGACTGAACAGTCACCGGAGATCAATGCTGACTTCGGACTGTCCGAATCATACAATGCGATATTATCCTTTAACGTGAGCAGCTTTTCTTCTACACCGGAAAGCGTATCGGGATCAGTCTCGTTCATACTCAGTCCCATACTCCGCTCAGTCATACCGATCACTGCGCGGTAGTCATCGAGTACCACGAGCTGTCCTTTCAATGACGGATCAAACAGATCAGCATAACCGGTGATCTCCTGATCCACTTTTGCGGTATTGACAGCGATCGCTGCCACACCGCCCTGATACGGTACAGAATAGACGTTGCCCGGATCATAGGACGGATCCAGATAAGACTCTCCGATATTATTCAGATTGGTCAGTTTCTCCTTGTCCAGTTCCTCGAGCATTCCCTGTCCGGCGAGCTGCTCGATGGCATAATCACTCGGCTGAATGATATCATAGGTGCCTTCCGATTCAGATTTTACTTTTGAGATCATATCTTCATTGGATGAATATGTCGATACATTGACCTTGATACCGGTATCTTTTTCGAATGCATCAATTGCATCCTGTGATACATATTCTGTCCACACAAAGATATTCAATTCACCCGCAGAGGCACTGTCGGACGAAGAACCGCATCCACTTAACATAGAACCTGCTAAAACTGCCGCTAATGCCATACTCATAATCTTCTTTTTCATACTACATCTCTCCTTCTAAACAATAATTTTATGAATGTTCTTTATTTTTTGAAAAAATACCACTCTGGGTCAGTACAACGAGCAGGATCGTCGCAATCAGAATGAGTGTCGACAATGCATTGACATCTGGTGCGACACCACTCTTGATACTCTCCATGACCTTCAATGGATAAGTCTTTGTCTGTCCGTTTACGAAATAGCTGATGATCACATCATCGATCGATAATGTAAATGCCAGCAGTGCACCACCTGCGATACCTGGTGCCAACACCGGCAATGTAATCCGCATAAATGTTGTCAGCCGATTGGCTCCCAGATCCATGCTCGCTTCCTCGATCGACTTGTCATAGCCGCTGAGTCTGGCTCTGACATTAAATATGACAAACGGCACCGAAAACGTCACATGTGCCAGGATCAGTGTCAGCATACCTCTGGGTATATTCACTTTTGAAAAAATGGTCAGCAGCGAGATACCCAGCACGATCTCCGGTATCACGACCGGTATATACAACAGTCCGTTGATAATGCCCTTTCCGCGAAAATGATATCTGTATATGCCGACAGCACCGATCGTACCGATGATCGTTGCAAGCAGCGTGCTCACTACCGCGATGATCATCGTATTGCCAAATGACTGAAGCAGCTGTGTATTGTCAAACAGCTTCACATACCAGTCCAGCGTAAATCCCTTCCAGGACAGATACGGCTTGCTGGTCGTCGCATTTGTAGAATTGACAACGATCACCGAGATCGGCAAAAACAGGAACAGATATACGAGTCCGCAAAAGATACCGTTTCGCGCCTTCTTAGCTTTTCTTTTGCTGTTTCTGCTCATTTTCTCACATCCCTTCTATTATAAAATAACCCTATAAAATAACCATTGTCCTGCATGTGTGCTATACACCCAGGCTGTCCATATCTCCGCCCATCCGCTGATACAGCTTCACCAGCACGAGCGTGATCACGATCAGTATGATCGACAATGCGGCTCCGAGCGGCCAGTTATTTCCACTCTGGAACTGTCGTTCGATCAGGTTGCCGATCACATCCGAATTGCCTCCGCCGAGGATATCGGATACAAAGAAATAACCCAGACACGGGATAAACACCATGATGCTTCCGGAAAAGATACCACTGGATGTGAGTGGCAGAATCACTTTTATAAACGTAACTACCGGCTTGGCACCGAGATCCGCCGATGCCTCCAGCAGACTGCCATCCAGTTTTTCTATCGCTGTATAGAGCGGCAGGATCATAAACGGGATCAGGCAATACACCATGCCGAGTATCGTGGTGCCCTGTTTATACAACAGATCCAACGGCTCTTTTGTCAGATGCAGGAACTGTAATACGGTATTGAGCCATCCGTTGGTTCCTAAGAATGTCCGCCATCCATAGATACGGATCAGCGAATTCGTCCAGAACGGAATGATGACCAGCATATACAACAGCTTTTTACGCCTGCTCTGTGTCCTCGCGATGATATACGAGAACGGATATCCGATCAGAATACATAACAGCGTCGTCACGAACGCGATCAAGATCGACTGTGCATAGATCTTCATATAATTAGCACTGACCAGTCGCTTATAGTTATCCAGCGTAAACTGCAGCTGCACGTTATAATACTGATCGATTGAACAGAAGCTCATCACTACGACATAGATCAGCGGGATCGCAACAAGCAGAACGAGTACCAACGTCACCGGTCCTACCGTGAGCAGCGCGGGCAGCGTATTTGACCGCCATTGATGCTTTGCGTGCGCTTTTTCCATACTCTCGCCCCCCTAACTGAATGTAATGTTTTCTATTGCTTCAAAGATCTTGTCTGACTGTGTATGGATCAATACCGCATCCTCGGGATTCCAGTACGGGTAGATGACCGATCCGGGCTTTGGCAATGTCTCGCCTGCCAGCCGCTCGATCTTCAACTCGTTTCCGTTGGGCAGCAACACGATACATTTGATGACAGATCCGACATAGATATAATCTTTCACGACAGCCTGGATGGAAAAGTTCTCTACCGGAGTATCCGAAAACTTCATCTTTTCCGGCCGGACCGATACGGAGATATATTCACTCTCCCGAAAATCCTGTCCGGTTCCGACGATGGATCCATTCTCTACATTTACTGTAATGAGCCCTCCATCTACCTTTACGACAGCTCCGTCAAATATATTTGTCTCACCGATAAAAGTCGCTACAAATTTGGTTCTGGGCTGTTCATAGATCTCAGTCGGTGTCCCCAGCTGATCGAGGATTCCGTCATGCATGATCGCGATGCGGTCGCTCATCGTCAGTGCCTCTTCCTGATCATGCGTGACATAGATAAATGTGATGTTCAGCTTTTTCTGCAGCCTTTTCAGTTCGAGCTGCATCTGCTTGCGCAGTTTGAGATCCAATGCTCCGAGCGGCTCATCCAGCAGCAAAACCTTCGGCCGGTTGATCAATGCTCTGGCGATCGCGACCCTCTGCTTCTGACCACCGGACAACTGACTGGGATATCTTTTCTCAAAACCTTCGAGCTGTACGAGTTCCATCATCTCCGTGACGCGGCTCTTGATCTCTGCTTTCGGCACCTTCTTGATCCTCAGTCCATATGCGATATTGTCAAAGATCGTCATATGCGGGAATAGCGCATAACTCTGAAATACGGTATTGACATTCCGCTCGAACGGCTCCTTTTCTTCGATCGGCTCTCCCTCTACCAGAATACTGCCCGATGTCGGTTCCTCAAATCCTGCTACCATACGCAGCGTCGTCGTCTTGCCACATCCGGAAGAACCGAGCAGAGTTAAAAATTCTCCTTCTTCTACTTTCAGATCCAGATCTTTGACTACATGATTTTTCCCATATATTTTGTTTACCCCATTGATTTCAACGATATAACCCATGAGATCACCTCGCTTCATATTTCGTATTAGATTGCTTTGCTTCCTCTCTCACCGGTTCTGATTCTAACAACATCTTCCACATTTCTGATAAAGATCTTGCCATCGCCAACATGGTCAGTCGCACATTTTTCACGGACTTTCAGGATCAGCGGCTCCACATCCTTATCTGCCACAACGACGTTGACACGGATCTTCGGCAGCAGATTGATCGTTGTCTTTAATCCGCGGATCTCATTCACACCCTCCTCAGGAACTGTTCCCTTCTGGCTGCCACAGCCCATGACTGTCGATATCGTCATACCACCGCAATTCACCTCATCGATGATCGCTTTCATTGCCTCTAATTTTTCCGGTCGGATGATCATTACTAATTCTTTCATACTTTTTCCCCTTTCCTGTCAACAGAATCTACAGCAAAAAAGGAGCTTATCCTCATGGGTAAGCTCCTTTGCTTGTTCTGTTTTTTATGATTCCGGTACATATACACAAAAAAGGCACTCCGTCATGGGAATGCCTCTTTGCATGTTTGATACCGTTTATTTTTTATGGGTATCATCCTACTATTGTTTGAAAGATTTGTCAATAGTCAATTTTTATTTTTTTAGATTTTGACTCCATACCTCATACAGCTTTTCAAAACTGTATGCCGCGTTTGCCGGGCTAGTGGATGGCAGTTTGACGACCGGCACCTGCGTCTGATCATAGACATATTTCATATACAGTTCATACGCTTTCGTTCCATTTGCATAGATATGCGCAATATTGGTCTGTCGCAGCAATGCACCGATATCGTTCGGTACGACATCACGGATCGAACTGTCGCTCGAGCCCGTGATCTGACAGGATGCGATCACATCCCACAGCGCGATGCCATGCCGCAGCAACATCTGTTTTTTAGCAGGAATATCCTCTCTCTCAGGTACCTCTTCTCCGTTCAGTGCCGCGATCAGCTTCCAGAAACGGTTTTGCGGATGCCCATAGTAAAATGACATCTCCCTCGATTTTACGGACGGAAATGTACCCAGGATCAAAAGCCGTGAATGTTCATCATATACAGGCTTAAACTCATGTGTCACTCTCATAGGCGGCTCGCTTCCAACTACTTTCCGATGATCTCACTCGTATTGATAAAATCATACGGAGTTGCCTGATAAACGTAATAATTTAACCAGTTCGAGTAGAGGATGTTGCCATGTGAGCGCCACTGCAGACGCGGTTTTTTCGTACAATCGTCATCCGGATAATAATTCACCGGCACATCGATCGGCAGCCCCTGGTTTTTATCCCTCATATATTCCTTGTGCAGCGTCATGCGGTCATACTCCGGATGCCCCATGAGAAAGATCTTGCGTCCGTCATTATCGATCACCAGAAATACACCCGCCTCGTCAGATTCTGCGAGGATCGTCAGATCCGGCTGTGCCTCGATATCTTCTCTGCTCATCTCGGTATGTCTCGAATGCGGTGCCATAAAATAATCGTCAAAACCACGCACGAGAGGGATCTTGCGGTTCATCACATGATGCTCATAGACGCCAAATACCTTTTTATCCATCTGATGCTTTTTGATCCCGTAGTAATGATACAACCCGGCCTGCGCACCCCAGCAGACATGCAAGGTACTCGTGACATGCGTCTTGGCCCAGTCCATGATCTCACACACTTCGTCCCAATAGTCCACCTCTTCAAAATCCATATGCTCCACCGGAGCTCCGGTGATGATGAGTCCGTCCAGATTGCGGTCACGGATATCATCGAGCGTCACATAGAACTGATCCAGATGCTTTTGCGAGGTGTGTGCTGATTCATGACTCGATACTGTCATAAAAGTCACATTAACCTGCAGCGGTGTATTTGACAGCGAGCGCAGTGTCTGCAGCTCATTGTCCTCCTTTAACGGCATGAGATTTAAAATACCGATCTCGATCGGACGGATGTCCTGATGTGCGGAACGCGTCTCATCCATTACAAATATATTCTCATTTTCCAATATCTCCCTCGCGGGCAGATTACTCTTAATCTTTACTGGCATATCCAATCTCCTTTGTCAAACAATTACATTTCTTCATTCTATACTGATTGATGCACAAAATCAACTCCCGATCCGTTATACATTCCATAGATAGATCAGCGACTGATCATCTCTAACAATTCTTCTTCCGTGATCACAGGGATCCCCAGTGACCGCGCCTTGTCCAGTTTGCTGCCTGCCGCTTCCCCGGCGAGCAGATAGCTCGTCTTTTTGCTCACGGAACCTGTGCATTTGCCACCGTTGTTCTCGATGAGTTCAGCAGCTTCCTTTCGTCCCAGCGTCGGCAGTGTACCGGTCACCACGATCGTCAGCCCCGCCAGCGCTGCGCCCTGTGCGGTCTGTCCGGATTCCATATTCATCCCCAGCTTAGCAGCTTCAGCTAACAGCTGTCTGTTTTCTGCATCTGCAAAATATTCATGAATACACTCCGCCGTGATCCCTCCGACATCCGGGATCTGCGTGAGCTGTTCCACACTCGCATCCGCCAGTTCCATGAGATTCGCAAAATGCTTCATGATCTCCTTCGCAGATGCTTTTCCGACATTACGGATCGCCAGACCTGTGAGAAATTTATCTACCGGATTGTGTTTGCTCTCCTCGATCGCTGCCAGTATCTTGTCGGTATTTTTCTCTTTGCCCATGATACCCTTTTCGATCAGTTCCTCACGATGCTCATGCAGGCGGTAGATATCCGTATAATTATGCAGATATCCTTCCTCTACGAGCGTATCCACATACGTTGATCCGAATGCCTTGATATCCATCGCATCGCGGCTCGCAAAATAAGCCAGCGTGCGCTTGAGCTGCGCCGGACAGGAAGGATTATCACAGCAGATGTCAGCGGTGCCTTCCTCTTTACTGAGCGGATGTCCGCACACCGGACACACACGCGGTGCCGGAAAGATCGTTCCGGTCGGCTGTGTCACACGGATGATCGCCGGTATGATCTCACCCTGCTTGCGGCAGATCGCCCTGCATCCCTCATCGATACCCAGACTCTCGATATAGTCCATATTGTGAAGTGTCGCATACTGTACACTCGTACCACACAGGCGCACCGGCTCCCGGAAGCGTGCCCGGAATGTCATCTTGCCTGTTCTGCCGACACCGACTTCTACTTCTTCAATCTCTACCTCTTTTTCTTCTGGCGGATATTTATAAGCAATGTGTCCTGCCGAATATTTGCTTCCGGCCGGAAAATTCGTACGATATGCGATCTGATCAATCTTTACGACCGCTCCGTCAATATCATAATCATAATCTCCGCGATGTTCCCCGATCGCATCGATCGCTGCCAATACTTCCTCCGCTGTTTCACAGCGCACATGCGGTACGACCGCCACACCCTGCGCCGCAAGCGCATCCAGACTGATCGTATGCTGCTCCATCAGATATGCACTCGATCCGGTCGCATCCTGCACATTAAAGATAAACATCCGAAGGCCGCGTTCCCTCGTAATCTCAGGGTCCAGCTGTCGCAGTGTACCCGCTGCGAGATTGCGCGGATTGGCTGCTGTCTTTTTCCCCAGACTCTCCTGACGCTCATTAAAACGCTCAAAATCTTCATGGCTCATATATACTTCGCCGCGCAGTTCGACATAATCACTTTCACGGATCGTCTGTGCGACATCCGGTATGACCTTTGCATTCAATGTCACATCCTCACCGACCATACCGTCACCTCTCGTCTCGGCAAGCGTCAGTCTGCCATCCTGATAACGCAGAGACATGCTCAGTCCATCGATCTTATGTTCCACAGAAAAACACGCATCCGGGTGCATCTGCTTTACCTGATCGACCCACGCGGTCACCTCTTCCTTCGTAAACAGATCCTGGATGCTGAGCATCGGCACATGATGCGTGATTGTGACACCCGCTTCACGCTTCGCCACACCACCGATCTTCTGTGTCGGCGAATCAGCACTCACCCAGTCCGGATGTTCCTTTTCCATGTGTTTCAGATCACGCATCAATGCGTCATACTCAAAATCGCTGATTGTCGGCGCATCCTCGTTATAATAATGATCCATATGCTCATCGATCGTGCGCTTAAGTTGTTCGTAATCTGTCTTCGTATATTGTTGTTCCATAGCTGCTGTCTCTGCCTCTCTGTCTCTGTTTTACTGTCTCACAGTCTCATTCGACGAATTACGGATCAGACGGCGCAGTTCCTTCCACTCTGCCTCTGTCACATCACGATATGTGCCTTCCTTCAGATCGCCCAGCCGGATGTTCATGATCCGCAGACGTTTCAGTGTCCGCACACGGTAGCCCAGTGCCTCGCACATCCGGCGGATCTGACGATTTAGTCCCTGCGTCAGAATAATATGAAATTCTCTCGATCCACTGCGACGCACTGTACAAGGACGCGTCGCGGTATCCAGTATCTCCACGCCATTCGACATTTGCATAATAAAATCATCTGTGATCTCACGATCTACGGTCACGACATATTCCTTTTCATGCCGGTTGCCTGCGCGCATCATCTTATTTACGATATCACCGTCATTAGTGAGAAGGATCAGACCTGTAGAATCCTTATCAAGTCTGCCGACTGGATAGATCCGTTTCGGATAACCGATATAGTCTACAATATTGACCCCTTCCTTTCTGGAAGTCGTGCATACGACCCCTCTCGGCTTGTGAAATGCAATCAGAATACGCTCCGTCTCTTTCGTGACCGGCCTGCCTTTGTAATACACGCGATCCCCCTGCATGACACGGTCACCCAGTACTGCCACCCGATCACCGATGCGGATCTGTCCCGCTTCTAATGCCCGGTCTGCCTCTCTGCGTGAGCATACGCCTGCTTCACTCAGATATTTATTGATACGGATTCCTTCCTGCTTCTGATTCATTTGCTCTCCACCATGATTCATGTAGAAAAAAGACGGCTGCAGATTATGCAGATGCATCATGCACCGCTACTCAGCAACCGCCTTTCATCACTTGTCCTGTTTATGTTACTCTTATTATTTGATCAGTTCTGTCTTAATATATCCGGTCTGACCATTCCACTCCACCTTGGTCCAACCTTCTGCATAACTCTGGATGACCTTTACGGTATCTCCCTGGAATGCCAGTCCGACTCTGTCTGCCGTCTCACTCATAGAGACACGTACATTGACCGAATCGCTCAGCGTGATCTCTTTTCCTTCAGGCAATGCCTTTGCCGGTTCATCCGTTGTAGTCGTTCCCTTGATATCTGACTTTTTGGTCGTCACATACTCCAGTTTAACGTAACCCTTCTTTTTCTTATAAGCAGCCTTTACCCAGCCATCTTTCTTAGTATCCGGATAGATCTTGAGCTTGTCCCCTAATGCGATCTGTGTCACAACCTTTTTATCGGTTCCGGGTCCCTTTCTCAGATTGATGCCATCCAGTGCATAGGCTGTCTTTGCCTTGCCGTCTGATGTCTGATCGGATGTGTCTGTATGATTCTCGGAATCAGAGTTCTGAGCATTATCCTGCTCATTCTGATCATCTGCATTATTCTGATTGTCAGATGCGGTATCATCCGCGGATGTATCTGTATCCTCCGGCTGTTCCTGATCATTCGCATCTGCCTGTGTCAGCGACTGTACCCACTCAGAGATCGCATTCGGAATCGTCTCGTTAGCCATCGTCGCAAGCTGCGGGTCAGACTCTATCGCCTGATCATACTTCTGCTGTACCTCCTGCTGCAGTGCTACAACATCATCTGCCTGCTCGAATTCATTGATCAGAGCCTGCACATCTGCCTGCGTGCTGTTCTCCATATTTGACTGGTTGAACTGGCTGTAAGCATTATCAATATAAGGCTTACCTGTCTCATCCGTCCTCACATAGAAGAAATCCAGTCCGGGTGCCTTGGTCTCTACACCCTTAAACTTCATCTCCAGATATACAGATACGACATATTCACCATCGCCGAGTCCGGATTTGGTATAGCAGGACAACTCATCATAGGATTCCACATATTCACTGAACAGCTTGATATAGCTCTTCTCTGTATCGGAGATCGGCTGTGCCAGCGTCTCAAGTGCATCGACATCGCCATCCTGATATGCCTTGTAATAATCTGCGATCAACGTATTGATCTCAGGGATCGCGTCCACCTGAAACTCTTCCGTGAGCGCTGCCTGATCATCTGTCTGTTCATCCTGCACCGGCTCTGTCGGCAAATTCTTCTGCGGTCCGGTACACTTCACCAGTACCACGACCATAGCGACAAAAAGAACACCGGCAGCAATATAACGCTTGTACCTCTTCACAAGCTCTAAAAATGCTCCGGCGTCAAAGCCGTTATCTTTTTTTGTATTATTCAGTTTTTCCTGTTTTTTATGTTTAGCAGAATCTGTATTCTGCGTATTGATTTCTTGCTTCGTCTGGTTTTTATTCTGATTCTTCCGGTTCTGATCTGCCATTTGCTTTACTACCTCCTAAAATAATAAATAAACTAACTTTCGCTGATAAAATGCAACCGGCGGGAATCGAACCCACATTACAGGAGTCGGAGTCCTGCGTTCTATCCGTTAGACTACGGTTGCTCATTTTTAGGAGCAGTATATTATTTTATTTTCGATGAAACCAGCTACGCTTGTGTCTGCGTGCTTCCAATTCGTCATCGATCGCTTTCTGGATCCGCGATTTGACGAGCGCACAGATCTCACGTGAGTTCATACCCTTGTAATCCTCATAATAGAGCGGTTCTAAGTAACATACTTTTGCTGTCACCGGCACAAGGGAATTTTCTCCAAACACCTTGTATGAGTCGATCAATGCTACCGGGACGATGGGTGCCTTCGCCATCATTGCCATCTTAAAGCTGCCCGGCTTAAACTCCTGAAGTGTGTTGCCGTTATTTGTATAACCACCTTCTGAAAAAATAATATATCGACGTCCCTCCTTGACCTCTGTGGACGTCTCTTTGATGATCTCAAGTGCCTGCCGCACATCATCCAGCTTCATGCGCTTGCCTTCTACCAGATCGATAAACTCTTTGATCAGGATGCCGTAAGATACCGCATCATCCACAACAACGGAACAGGGTTTCGCATGTGTGATCATGATACTGAGTGCGTCGAACTTTCCCTGATGATTGGGGTACATCACATAACCGCCTTCTTTGGGAAGGTTCTCTAAGCCCTCGCTGACTGTACGGATATTACCGGTGCGCATCATATAATAAATAGCACGTCTGGCGATCCGGTAGCGCTTGGACTCATCAAATTTCTCGGTATGTTTGGCCATATAGCCCATTTTCGGAATCATATAGATATGATAGAAATTCCAAAAAATGACCCAGTAAAAACGTAACATATCTTCTAACTAACAATCCCCTCATCTGTTGTCGACACTTTCACATCATCTTTGCTATTGTAACAAAAACATCTGCAAAATTCAAGTCTTTTATAAAAAAAGAGTCGTCCACGGCTCTTTCGCGCCCGGGCGGTATGCACATCATATAAAAAATTTGCGTGTGCATAAGATACACTTATGCACACGCAAAATATATAAACCGTTATTTAATTGCTGTGGATACTTCGATATATCCTGCCGCATACGGACCTACCGCGTACGGATCAGCATAAAATACAGCCTTTCCATTCTTCACATAAAAAGCCTTGTTGAAATTCAGGCTCTTCAGATTCTTCTGCAGATCCGCGCGCGTATTGTCACTCGGATAAAATCCTGCATCATCGCCCTCTTTATCATACTTGGCCAGATAGAGTTTTCTCGCCTTCTGATTGATCTTTGCTTTGCTGATGCCAAACAGCTTTGTCGCAGTCAGTTTCTCTCCTGTCTGTGCATCAAAGCTCAGACAGATACGGTACGGCGAACCGTGTGCTCCGCCCAGGAACAGATATCCGTCCATGACAACACTGAAATAATTCTCATCATTGTTGGTCACCTCGTATACGACACTGTCTCCATAAGTCCACTCCGGTCTGGTTCCGTCCTCCGCAATATAGTCAAGCATCTCTGCGTAATCGCTCTTGTAGGTGACAGAATTCTTCTTCCACTGACGGACCAGCTTATTCTTCTCCTTCGTCAATGTCTGATTGATCTTCTGTGCTGCCTCTGAATCATCTTCGATCTGTGGAGTCTTTGCCTTCACACTGAAAAATACGGTTCCGTCATCCAGCTTGTAATTCTTGGAATATCTGACTGTCTTCACCTGATAGTGATCGGTGGCTGCTTTTACCGGCTGCGCCGATACCGCCCATGTACCGACGATCACACCTGCTACGAGCGCCAGTGCGCCCAGCTTCTTTAATACATTTTTTCCTGCTCTCATTTTGTTTTTCCTCCTTAAAACGTTGTTCAACGACCGTTCTACTTATAATAACACGCTTTTTTTGCTCCGGTTTCATTTTTAAATTTTTTTCAAAAAATATTACCTGCATTTCATCGCAAAGTCACGATCCTTGTCAAACTGCGCTGTGTTATACAATATCAGAATATCCGTCGGATCAAACATCTGTACCAGATCCTTACACTTGACATTCAGTTGTCTCAGATCGACCATCACGACCTTCTCATAATCTTCTGCCAGAAACGGGATCATGCAGTTTGCAAAAGAATCCTTGATGACCATCAGTATCTGACCATTGTCAGCCCCTCCGGTAACTTCGACTACCGGCTGATTGCCTCCGGTAAAATAGCTGTACTGATCCTGTGAATCTAAAAATGATTCATCATAGAGCGAATCGCTCGTCTGCTCTCCCATATTATAGACAACCGTCAGCGGACGCTTCGGTTCATAGACCTCGATCTCGTCCGCACGCGGTGCCTGATTCACCTTCGCATACGTGCTGCCATAGAATTGTGTGCTGACACATGCAAAATCCCGTTTTGCCTCTGCTGCGTCCACGTCACCACCGTTTGCTTCCACATAAGCCAGATACCCATACCACGCGCCCGGTGTCGTCCAATGATGATCTGTCCGGTAATAGATCTGTTCGCCGGTATGCTCCTGCAGTTTCTCTGCTACCGGGATCATGACCTCATCCGCCAGATCCCCCAGTTGTTTTTCTATACGGTCATACACCTGCTGCTCATCATAAGTCGGAGCAAATGCCGGCAGTTTCTCCTGCATGATCCATGTTTTGGTCGGCACGAGCATCACAGACACCCGCCGTTTTTTGCTCGTCTTTTTAACAAATTTTACAAGTGCCGCCTCATTTTCCCCAGCCTGTTCACTCTCAAAATCCGCCGTCTCATAATGTTCCAGCAGATAATCATCTTTACCGAAATAGACCCCGTTGCTCTCGGATCTTCCAAAGACCCGTGAGACATCTGTCTGCAACTGCACCCAGCTGTCCCTGCCCGGAAACTGGTCTGCGAGATATATCTCATATTTTTTCTGAAATTTTCCTTTTCGGACCGCTTTCCAGCGGAATTTTGGCATCTGCTGAAGTTCACGTTTCTCTGCCGCAGAATATTCTTTTTTTTCAGAAAACATGCTGCTACCGGTCAGCCCGAAGATAATGATCACAAACGCAAGGATCGGCAGGAGCTGTCTGATATATTTGTGAATCTTCATATAAGTTCCCACCTCCTAAAAACGAAAATATAAAAACGGATTGTATGTGCCGTTCACCAGATACGCGATCGATAACAGCAGCATCACGGCAACATATCCACTCTGCAGCAGTGATGTGACGATACCATCCTTTCTGGTCAGACGTCTCCCGATCCGCGCAGGCAGTGCACTCGATCCGATCACAAATATCACGAGCAGAACGAGATTGCTCATAAACAGATACAGACTCTGCGCATCACACCAGCCGCCGGCTCCGATTCCTGCCATCGCTTTGATATACACACGGTGTCCGTGGATGTCCTCCCATGCAAACAACAGCCATCCGAAATAGATCACGATCAGCGCGTACACATGCGAGATCCATCGCGGCAGGTGTTCCAGCAGGCGCAGCAGCCAGGTCTTCTCCATGATCAGGAAAAAACAAAAATACAGCCCCCACAAGGTAAAATTCACCGTCGCGCCATGCCATAAACCGGTCAGAAACCATACGATAAATATATTAACAAACGTCCGCGGCATACCCTTCCGGCTGCCACCGAGCGGGATGTACACATATTCCCTGAACCAGCTGCCCAGCGAGATATGCCAGCGTCTCCAGAACTCCGTGATACTCTTCGACTCATACGGATGATCGAAATTCTCCGGTATCTCAAAGCCAAACACCGCCATCAGTCCGATCGCCATATCCGAATATCCCGAAAAATCAAAATAGATCTGGAACATAAATGCCAGAATGCCAAACCACGCTGCAAGCGTCGTCAGTTGTCCGGCATCATAAGCTGTGACTGTCCGGAAGATCTCTCCCGCCTGATTCGCGAGCAGTACTTTCTTGCCAAGTCCGCAGGCGAACCGCACGATACCGTAACGAATGCGGTCCAGACTCGCCCTGCGCTCACGCAACTGCGTGGCAATATCCGAAAAACGCACGATCGGTCCCGCGATCAGCTGCGGAAACAGGGAAATATAGGCTCCGAAATTAATGATATTGCGCTCTGCCTTAGCCTTGCCGCGATAAACATCGATCGTATACGACATCGACTGGAACGTATAGAACGATATTCCGATCGGCAGGGCGTACTTTCCGGCATATTTGAACACTGCCAGCAGTGACAGATTGATCACCACGGACAATATCAGAAAGATCCGCGCGATATCGCGCCTGTCTTTTTCTACATAATAACCAGCTAGGCCGCCGTTGACATAATCAACGACGGTCGAAAATAACATCAGCCAGATATAGACCGGTTCGCCCCATGCATAAAAGATGAGACTGAACACAAACAATACCAGATTTCTCCAGATATTTTTCATGCATCCCGGTACAATAAAATAAATGAGCAGTACACACGGCAGAAACCGTGTCAGAAACAACAGACTGCTAAATACCATAAATGACTCCTTTTAATTACTGTACTTTACTTTTGGTGATCTTCTTGCTGCCCAGATCAAACTCATAAAAGACAACTTCACTATATCCGTCATCATACTGCGCGAACATGATCTTGCTGTTTTCGACCTCCTGCATGACCATATAACCCTCTGGATCCGGCGTCTTACGTGTGAATACCAGTTTTTTACCTGAGCCGTCCAGTTTGCAGCTATACACCTTCATCACATTCATTCCGGAGCAATCAGCCTTGCCAATATTCGGATACGATGCGTAATAGATCCTGCCATCCATGAACTGTGCGCCGGCTGTATTTTTCCCCAGCGCCTTAAGCTTCTTTATGCCATTCCCAGTGATCTCATATACATAAGTCGGATAAGGAGATATGTCAGTCGGTGTGTAAGGAGCAGTCAACAGATATTTTCCCTGTGCATTCTGAATATAACAGTCCTTTTTCAGCCGCCTGAATGTGTTCTGTGTCATATCATAGACATACAGATCCCAGCCACTGATGTCCTTCGCTTTATTCAGATAGATCTGCTGCTGTCCGTCACTCCATATCATACGGTGATCCTTCGCGAGCGTCATCGTGTAGTCGGCCGCCTTTGCCGATGTTGTGTATCCGGAGATACCCGCACACATGACCAGCAGAAAACAAATTATCATCAGAAATTTTTTCATAAAAATCCTTTCTTTCTCCATCAAAAATATGTTAGATGATAAGGAACAGTATAACCTATTTTTTCCCTGTCGTACAGCGTTTGACGGCAACTTTCAGACTTCTTAAGTATTCTTTTCTCTCCGGTGATATTCTCCTGCTCTCGATTGCCTTCTGAATCGCCTTGTTATGCGTCCACGGCTCCAGTACCTGCTCCTGAATATAAGGAATCGTCGCATCGTACTGCTTGACCAGCGCAATACTGAAATACCATGCCGCCGCCATTTTCACATAGAACTCCTCAGATCTCACATCTGCGACCAGTCGCAGCATTTCCGGTTCGAATGCATCATCCAGATAATATCCCAGCAGTGTCACGACCGCGAACCGTACCGTGTACGCATGCTCACTGCCCAGCCAGACCTGTACCCGTTCATACACCTTCGGCAGATGCTTTTTAAAAATATGCGGCGAGAGCATATCACAGGTCGCCCAGTTGTCCACATAAGGCAGAAAACGCTCCAATTCTCCCAGTAATGCATCAATATCTTTCGGATATAACAGGGATAGCAGCGCTCCGTGCAGATTGTTTTCCTCATAATAGTTATGCGGCAGCTGTTGTAAAAACTGCTTTGCCTCCGGCAGTTTCGCTACCTGCTTCGCATAACTTCGAAGATCCGGCGTACGGACACCGATGATCTGCTCCATAGGGATAGTCGGTATCAATCTGGCATGAAACGCCCGGTACTGCTCGTCCTGTAATGCAAATAATCCTTCGGTAATCTTGGCTATGGGATTAACAAAATCGACTGAATCGCTCATGATCTTATGATAACTCCTTTTCATTGGTTGTGTTTTGATATAATTCCTGCTATAATCGATACATACTCCCGATTGTAGTATCCATTTGTACAATCGGTCAAAAATGTACGTTAACTTTCTGAAATAAATCCTCTCTTTCTTTTTTCTTTATTATGGTTTTGGAGAGGAATTGGCAAATAAATTTTTCTTCACGTCATTTTCCAGGCAAATCACTACAGTCGTCTGTACCTGTTTCCTCTTCATCCATTGTTCTTTCATCCAGCAAGTCGCGAATATCCGTGGAACCCAATTCTCTTTTCTGGCTGACCGTGTATTTTTCTTCTTCAGCTATATCCTGTTCGCCGACATTCACGCATTCCTTTTGCTTTTCTTTTAAAGCGGTAAGTATAGATTCAACACTATTTTCATTTAACACGCCTTCGTAATCTTTACCGAAATCCACTAATGTATCTTTGTTTAATTGCTCTTCTTCTGCAACTGTTTTATATTCAAGTTTGCCACTTATTACATCATTCAGGTATTTCCATGCATCCGGCGATACCGCAGTTTCGCTTCCATATAAAAAAATGCACGCATTTTTAACATTTTCTACCGTAATATTTGGATTTTCTGAAATTAAACCTATAATATCTGACCTGTCATATTTGTATGGTCTGAAAGATTGC
>Ga0129312_1000727_pt1 | contig 24653 bp, 21 predicted proteins | sample O827metagenome_FD_94434 | JGI IMG/M metagenome (GOLD analysis project Ga0129312, IMG submission 94434) | Orangutan group fecal microbial communities from Wisconsin, USA - O827 metagenome | ecosystem: Host-associated > Mammals > Digestive system > Large intestine > Fecal | place: USA: Wisconsin... | reverse complement strand
TCATAAATCTGTCTTGCCTGATAATCCACGCCCATATCTCTTCCTCCTTATGCTGTATTACATTCGCAGATTGCTTCACGAATGTCTCTTCCATCAATCTCATTTCCAAGGCTGTCCCAGCCTTCTGCCCTGCTTCTTGCAAACAATTCAATCCTTGGCAGGTCTCCGCAAAGCTCTACGATTCTGTCCCGGATTTCCTCCGGTTTTCTGCTGTGCTCCATAATCCTTGCATCGCATATCTGTGATACGGACTTGGATATCCGTTTCGGATGCCCCTTTGTACCAATCAGGCAAAGCTCCGAGTTGGAACGGGTCCAATATCCAAGCCCCATAAACCAGCTGTCTGCCTTCTTATTCCGTTTTACCCAGTTAAAGCCGCAGGTCTTATAAGTAAACCCCCATCTTCTCATGGTCTCCAGCCCTTCCTTTAAGAGCGGAAAAGTCACCCACAGAAACAACACACAGTCATCTGCTGCCAGTGTTTCGACAGGAAGTGCCATAATATCCTCTATGCTCATGCATGAATAATGGCAGTCTGCGGATTTTTGCAGGCTGCCTTTCTTGGAATAAGTCTTGAATTGCCAGGGTGGGTCAGCATAGATAATCTGATACTTTCCCATCTACTTCACCTTCTCACCAAACATTTCCTTAAAGAGCTTCAGCTCGTCCTTATCCAAAGCCACTTCAAACTCATAACAGGTTCCGTTACGGTAAGTCTTGTGTTCCTCTGCCTTGATCTTTCTTGCAAGTCTGAGTAATACATAACACTCTCTCGACAGTCTCACACTTTTCTTAAATGTGATGTTCCCTGTTTCCGCTTCCTTCTGCTGCTTGGCAATCCGAAGCAGAATCACCTTATGCACATCCTCCACTTCCTCAAGGGAAATAAAAACGGATGCCTTATTAGCACCCGATCTGTCCCATTCCTTATGAAGCTCTTTCATCAGAAACTCCATATTGTCAATAATCTCTTTATTCTGTTTTCCCATAGGTTTTATCCTCCTTATCTCGTCTTCTCCGGCTGCATCGGCTGAAAATCCACGCCCTTCATATCCTCTGCATCCAGTATAATCTTCTGCCCATAATAAAGCTCCATCGCCTTATCAATGGCTTCTCCAAGAGTTTCCGCCTGAATGGTTTCCACTCTTGCAAGCTCCTCCTTAATCTCAATCTGAAACTCCTGCATCCTATCGCCCCCTGTACTTCTCCTGCACCGGATTATGTGAAAAGCCCTTATCATAATCTCCGGCATTTAGTTTTGAAGTAAATATGTCAGGCTTCCCGGTTCCAAATTCCTCATACATGGCATTTGTTGCAGCCTCTCTTACAGAATCCACAAGTGCCTCATTCTTTGCCAGTTCATGATAAGTAGAAAACTGCTCCTTCAAAGATACCCTGTAATCTTCAATAGTACTGATTTCCTTACCATACTCCCTGCGGAGCATGGAAAAGTTGATGGTGGATGGTGTATTGCCAAGGTACACACCGCTTCCCCACTCAATTCCCGTTTCACAAAGGGATGAATATCTGTCCTCTCCCTGGGGATATCTGACAAAATAATCTACTCCCACACCAACCACAAACTGACCGGAATTTACATCCATGAACAGCATGTTTCGGTCCGAATATCTTTCCATCAGGCGATAATCGGAACCATTGAAATTGTGATAAATCTCTCCCTGCACTAAATCAGACTCCAGCTTTTCATAGTGTGGCCATTTTGCAATAGCCATGCTTCTGTCTGTAGAAATACCTAATCTGCTTAATACATCCAAACATTCCTTATCACAAAAATCCTCTTCAAAAACATTCGTCATTCCATCATTTAACTTGCCCGCAATAAACAATCTGAGTTCATTGAGACTCCCACAAAACCTTGCATACATGGTTTTGTTTGATGCAAAGTACATTTCACAAAAAGAATTGTTCTCTGCACTTGCATGATTCAGTTCAGATACAATCTCTGCCACTTCCCAGAAGTTGTCACAGGCATTTGCTACATGCTGCTTCACAAAAGTCTCAAAAGAGCAGAGGAAATTCTTCTCAATGCCTTTTTGGTTATAAATGACCATAACCATTTCTTCTATCTTCATAAGCTACCTCCATCATAATAGGCAGAGCCGCGAAAGCTCTGCCCAATCTTAATTCGGTCTACCAATCATCACAATCGCTCCTGAATTAGGTGGTACATCACGGTAAACCACTCCATACGCTGTACCTCTCGCATCTACCATCTTTCCATTTCCCACATAAATTCCAACATGAGAAATATCAAGATATCCGTCCGTCTCTTCATAACTGAAGAAAATCAAATCTCCCGGCTGCATATCTTCATACACAGTAGTCTTTCCTGCATTGGCAAGTCCCTGTGCTTCATATCCGGCTGTAGTTGCTCCACCGAAACTTATATCAACTCCTGCATCAAGCCATGCATAGTAAACAAGAGAACTACAGTCAAAGTGCGTACCGCTGTGTCTCAATTCCTGACTGTACGGATATCCTACCCTGTGAAGTGCAAAGTCACAGGCATTCTTGGCTGCCCCATCCGGTATGTCATCAAGTACCGCCTGTATCTCTGCCTCAGTCAGAGAACATACACCCGGATCACCTGCACCGCCTCCCGGACTATATCCAAGAATGGCAAGGTTTTCAGGCGACATAAAATCCACGAGCAAATCCATCTGTTCCTGCGTAAAACCATACTCATTCGCCATGGTATAACACGACTTCAAAGTTACGTTTACATACAAATAGGTCGTGGTTGTAGTTGTGGTTGTACCATCCTCATTTTCCACGGTTTCCGTTTCAGAACCGGAAGAAGTCGTATAAGTACACATATCATCTACCACAGATTTTAACCATCCCCTTGAAGTATCATTCATAATGGTTGCTGTATCTCCCACACCATACTTGACCATATATATGGCAAGAATGTCATAGTAGTTACTGGGATTGCCTTCTCCCTCATACCCAACATATACAATCTTTCCATCATCATATCCGGTATGATTGCTTGCCAGTTCATTCACTTCCCGGTTAAATTCTGAAACATACGCACTTGCAACTGTCGTAACAGTATCTCCTTCCTCCAGTGGCGGCAAAAATATCGCAAATGGCGAATTATAAATCGTTCCCACGATTGCTACCACAGGAATGGCAACCACTGACACCAGAAGTACCAGTCCCAACAGAATCGGCAGAACAAATTTAGCCACATACTTTGCAACAAACATACCCTTTTGAACAAAAATATCCTTCACAAGCTTTCCAAAGCTGTCCTTCTGTTCATCCTGTGCCTTCATCTTATCCATAAAGAACTTAACTTTTCTGGAACGGACGTTATTTGCCATATCCTGCTGGTCCATCTTGAAGGCTACTGCTTCCCCGGCAACCTCCCCGGCTGCAATACCAATCACGGTTCCGACTCCCGGAGAAACAGCTGTGCCGGCTGCTGTTGTAGCCGCAGTAGTTGCAGTTTTTGCAACAACTTTAGAAGTTTCCTTCGCAACCGTTTTCGCCGATTCCTTTGCTACCTTCTTACTGCTCTCCTTTGCCACCTTTTGGGCTGTGCTCTTTACCCCCTTCTTGGCTATCTTCTTTCCCGCATCCACCTTCTTAATCTTAAGCTTCTGTCTGTTAATGACCTGCTGCTTGAATAATTCGGCTCCTCTTGATGCAGTTCCGGTCACAGGCTTTGAGGCTTCATACATAATCATTGCTGACTGCTGTATTTCCTGTCCGCCGTCTATCTGGTCAGTCATTACCTTACCACCTGCCATACCGGCATTACGAAGGGAAGTGTTCTTGACCTTGACAGACTGGTTCGCCTGCTGCACCTGCTTTCTGTACTTGGAAAACATACCTTCCTTTTGTACCTGATGAACCGTACTCTTACGATACTTAGTATGCTCAGCCGCCTTTTTGGTCGGGTCTCTGTCTACGGTATAGACGTTACTCCCCTTAATAGCTGCCTGCTTCGGTTCATGGGTATGAAGCTTTGCTTTCTGCTTGGTATGAATAACCATCGGCTTTTCATCCACCTTTTTTATCTTCACTGCCATCACCTTCCTTCATAGTAAGGGCAGCTCTCCGCTGCCCTTTTCTTAATACACATCTGTCTGACCTTCTTCAAGCTTCTTCTGTTCCGCAATCTTTTCATGGATATTGGTGTTATACAGCTTATAAAGGTCAGTATCCTTGCTGATCTGGTTATCAAACGGAATTACCACAGAACCGCACTTGATAAGCCCCATACCGGATGCAGTATTGGTTACAAATCGAAGCTGCGCCTCGGATACCCCGATTACCTCCGCCATCTTGGAGCTGTCTGTATTCGCCTGCTTCAGAAGTGCCACAAACTCGGAGTTTGCCAGCATGGTTGTTGCAGTGTAGTTCTGTAACAGATCGACCACGTTCTGGGTAATACCCGTACATAAACCGCCCTGCTTACGAACTTTTTTCCAAAGCTGCTGCAAATACTTCGCTGAATACTCTGAATTTAACAGCACATGGAACTCATCAATATAGAGCCATGTTGCCTTGCCACGCTTACCATTCTCCACGATTCTCTGCTGGATAGACTCCATCATTACCAGCATAGTAATCGGGCTAAGCTCCGCACCAAGGTCTCTGATACCATACACAGTAAATCGGTTATCCACATCCACATTTGTCTGATGATTGAAGATGTTAAGGGAACCGCTTACAAAAAGCTCAAGGCTTAATGCGATATCCTTTGCTTCCTCCTCCGGCTGTTCTAACAGCAAATCGTAAAAGTCACTCATGACCGGAATATACTTCTCCCTGCTTCTTGCGATGTCGATATAGAGCTTTCTCACACAACGGTCGATAATGGACTTCTGTCGGGAATTTAAGCTGTCCCCGATACACTGCTCGCACAGACCAAGCATGAACTCACCCTTTTCTCTTACCCAGCCCTTGGTATCGTTCTGGTCAAGGTTCCATACATCCATGGCAAGCGGATTCACATAGTTATCCGTATAGGTGGACATATTTACCACCGTTCCGCCATAAGTATGGGCAATATCAAAGTATTCGTTCATTGGGTCAATTACGATTATTTCATCATCGCCGGATAAGAACACACTTCCCATTTCCATTTTACAGAAGAAAGACTTACCGGAACCGGGAACACCGAATACAAATCCGTTACCATTAATCAGTTTCTTACGGTTTCCCACATTGATGTTCTTACTAATCTGGTTGATACCATAATAGTTACCGCCGCTGTCATTCAGTTCCTGCACATTAAAAGGCATCAGTACCGCAAGTGACTGGGTAAGCATGGTTCTCATTGTCTCCACCTGCCTTACTCCAATCGGAAGTGCAGTATTTAATGCCTCTCTCTGTTTCAGGAAATGCGTATCAATGGTACAGCTGTTACGCTTTCCAATGGTTTCGATTGTCTCACAGATACTGTCAAGCTCCTTCTTACTTTCTGCCATAACGATAATGGTGACACCCACATAGAATAAGCACTGGTCGTTTTCCCTGACATCATCCATAATCGCCTCAATCTCCCTTTTTTCCGTTCTCTTTGCATAAGAGATTTCTGTGGAAAAATCATTGTTCTTATTACGGACTCTCTGCTGCTTGATAATATCCGATTCAATACCCAGATATTTCTTCTGCAAAGTCTTTGTTGTCAGGTCCTTCGGTACGGGAACAACATCAATGCTTGTAATGGAGTGAACCGGCAGTGAAGTGATTTCATTGATGAAGCGGTCAGATAAGCTGCTCGGATACTTCTTAATGAATAACGCCCTGCAGAACTTACTCTCGTCCTCAAAATGATCCGGGAAGAACTTAATCATTCCATTGCACAAATCATTCTTGAAATCTGCCCCTACCTTCTTTGCTTCCTTCAGACTGAAATTGAAGCTGTTTTCATCTCCCAGATGATAATAGTCATAAAGCACCTTGATTCTTTCATCTCCCGAAAGTGGTACAATCTCCGCACCAAGCTCAATAAATGCCTTATGAATGGTTGCCTCCAAAGTGGCAAACTGTGCCTTTGCCTCTTCAAAGTTCTTTCTCTCAATCGTGATGGTTAAGTATCTCTCCTGCTCGATGCCCTGTCTTCCCTCACGAATCTTTTCCTCGATAATGTCATTGTAGATTTTACGGAAATGGTCATATCCGTCATCACAATAGGCAAGCAGCACCTTCTCTCTGAGATCAATCATGTTCTTATTCTTGTTGTTGATGGTAATCTTAAAATTACAGTCAAGAGAATTTAAGAACTTACAATATCTCTCAAAAATTCCAATCTGCTCGTCCTCTGTTGCAGTCGTGTAATTGATGTCCTGAAAACGATAACATTTGCTGTATCTGTTTCTTGCCACCTCAAAAATACCATTTTCTGCAACTGCCATAATCTCAATGGTTTCCTGAATGGATTTCGGAGTTTTATACAAAGGCTCACTGGCTTTCTTAAGCTCCTTAAATCCGTCTGCAAATAAACCCATATCTTCTCTACCTTCCTTTCTGCTTTACGCTTTCCTTATGGATTTACGCACCACACCGGGAGCAACCCGGCTGGTGCACGGATTGCTCCCCAAAGGAAGTCAATCAAATCTGGTTACTTATCTGGTTGCCTTATAGATGACAGCCCCTGCAACAGCAGCTACCACTGCTGCAATCATTCCAATCAGAATGCCTTTTGTCTTTTTCTTCATAGCCTCAAAATCCTCCTTATTCTTCTTGTTGTCGGTTGCTTCCGGTTTTGTTCCCTTCCCGGCTTTTTTCTTCTTACCCGTGTTACATTGTTCTGCTTCGTAAGCCTTAATTGCCTGTTCGCTCTCCGTTGACACATAAGTTAAAGCCTTGTTATGGAACATAAACTGAAGCTTCTTTCCCATATACTCATAAAAGCTCATGCCGTTATAGGAATAAAAACCGCCAAGGGCAATCGGTGCCACACAGGGAATTGCTACATAGGCTGCACCCGTAAGCCCGATATACTTATAAAGCAGAAGAACCAGTCCACCGCCGACTACCACACTGGCTACCGAAAAGATAAGCTGTTTGGCAGTAAGCCCTAATGCCACAGTCTCCTGATAACGGTCAATGTCTTTGTTAATCTCAATTACCAACTTTCTCACCTCGCTCTCTCTGTTACTTTACTATCCCTGCCTTTTCCAATGCCTGCTTCATAAGCCTGCATTCCGTCCGGACACAGTTCATTAAGTCTGTCAGCATCAAACAGATAAAGGGGATATTCACAGTATCCACTCCTCTTTACAAGTCCTGTAAACTCACCCAGCTTATTCTCCTCAATGAACTGTTCCAACTCCGGCATGTTATTCAAATCCACATAACCGCAGTAGTCCGGCACCTTACCGCTAAGATTCACAGTCAGATCCCCATAGGGTTCCGGAAACTCATCCTCACATGAAACCAGCCCGATGTAGATACACCCGTTATTCACATACTGACTGATTTCAAGTGATACCCGCTCAGTTCCTCCCCACTGGGTTTTTAATTCCAGCAGGGTATCCGACTTTGTTTCCTGCATTTCATCACTCTTCATTGCAAGTCCCTCCTTATAATCCTAATGCCTTGCTTGTCAGTGACTGTGCACCCTTCACACTTCCCACTGTCATGGCAATTGTAAATGTCATTTCACACAGATAAATAAGCGTCTTTGCCCAGTCTGCATAACTGCCCGTAAAGGACGGAAGTCCGGCACTGATAAATGCATTACAGACAATAATCGCAAGTGCCATGGTTACTGCTTCCATGACAACGGATAAAAAGTACTTACAGTAAGTAACTGCGGTGTGGCTCACCATTCTGTTTCCACCCATCGTTGAAAATGCAATCGCTCCAAGCGGAACAATGATCAGAATCTTCAAAAATCTGAAATACACCGTGTAGATGATAAAGAAGCCACAAATAATGACAATAATCGACAACAGAGCTGCCAGAATAAGCATTACAAGACTTTCTCCAAATCCCAGATTCTTAATGACATCCGCCTGTGTACTGTCGATTGACAAAGTTACGGTTGTTCCCGCACTCATCAGGTTTACCAGATTGCCTATGGATGTGAAGAATGCCTTCATAATCGTGACATTGTTTGCCACGAACCATTCTGCCAGTCCTAATCGGATGAACATTCTTAAGATAGATTCAAACCGCATTTCATCTTTCACATCCACGCTCTCCGAGCAAAACCCTATAACAAAGAACAACACTACAAGGGAAGAGCCAACCGCTACAAAGATTGGCTCTATACCCTCAATGATTGCCCACGGACCGCCACCCTTGAAGCTTACGGGTGACTGTCCGAGCATGGAAAACACAAGTGATATCTGGTTATTCCAGAAACCAAACACCATCTCAAGCAAAGCAAGGATTTTGTCTCCAAGTTTAAAAATATCCATACTTGTTACATCTCCTTCCTACCGTTTTGGGTACTTCTTTCAGACATCTTAGAATCCTAAGAATGTGAGTACTGTAGAAATACCTGCCATCATGACACCGGCTACGATGCCCTTAAGCGCAGAGTTCATGGTAGAAGAATCCTGCTGCTGGTATGCCTGTGCAAATTCCATGACATTCTTCGCAAGGATAATGACACCGACTGCACCGATAATTGCGATAACCAGTGTTTTCAGATTCTCAAGCGGCTGTGTAACCGCTGAAGTACCGGTTCCTGCTGCAAAACAGGTTGTGCTCATCTGTGTCAGCATCATGCCTGCTCCGCATAAAGCCGGTACTAACTTCTTTTTCATTCCTCCAAAAAATCCCTTCATACTGCTACCTCCATTCATCTTGTTGTCTGTTGTTACTGCTTTTACTTTCTTCATAGTCAAAAATCTCCTTTTCTTTGTGGGCAGAAAAAGAGCCGCATATCCTGCTGATACACGGCTTGTTTCTGCGTTATAAGTGTCTCTATCAAAACGGGATAATCCCGGTAAGTAAGTTTAAGTCGGGCTTTCTCCGACATGTTACTGCAACAACCACCTCCTATGCTCTAATGCTCCTGAAAATACTGTTCCCGAATCTTAGCCATCTCCCCGGACGGTGTATTTGGATAAAAGAAGGATAAAACCACAGACTTTGGGATTCCCGCTTCCATTGCCTTACGAAGCTCTGCTTTCTGCTCTTCGGAAAAACTCCAGTGCATCATGCGGTTCGTTATGGTATCTTCCCAGTCCGTATCCTTCCTTTCATCCGGTGTCTCATCCACCCGCTCCGGTTCCGTCTCCTGCGAATACTCAAGCTCATTCTCCTGTAAGCGGTTCAGTTTTTCCTTCTCACTTTCCTCCTCAAGCTCAGAAAACCTTCTGCCAAGTTCCAGATCGCCCAGCATCATAAATTCCTCATAGGAAAGCGAATCAATATAGACATTCTCTCCCTTTTTCTGAAGCTTCTCATAATGCTCCACTGCCCGCTTTGACAGAATCTCAAAGGGAGGTCCGACAAGCGTATTCTTCACATCAATCTGATGCACATAAGGTTCTCCCTTCCCGTCTGCTGTCTGGTTGAACATCGGATGGGCAAACGGAACATACTTGTTATCCAGAATCGGGTCAAAACCACGGATAAAGATAATGCATTTCTTGTTATCCAGTTTTCTTACCTCATCGGGAGTAAATATCTCACGTCCGAGCACATCATAATTCCTTGATGAGCTTCCCTGCCTGCCCTTTGTTTCTCCACTTGACTTCTTATCAATGGTGCCTTTACCCAAAAGCTCCGACACATACTTATGGGTACTCTGCTCATTTCCACCAAGATAGATAAAGGTATCGCAGTTGCCGGGGATGGTCTCCCAGGTATCCTTAAACAATGCCTTTAGCTGAGCAAAGTTCTGAATGATGATAATGGAACTGATTTCCCTGCTTCGCATGGTGGAAAGCAGCGAACAGAAGTCATCCGGCAATGCAACATTTGCAAATTCGTCCAGCATGAATGTGACATGAATCGGGAGTCTTCCCCCACAGTTAAAGTCTGCCTGATAATACAGCTCCTGAAAAATCTGCGTATATAACATACCTATAATGAAGTTATAGGACTTGTCACTATCGGGAATGACACAGAATAATGCTGTCTTTGTTTCTCCGTCCCCGTTCACACCGATTCCGATATCTGCCAGATTTAACTCATCCTTTGATAAAAGTCTTAATACCTGCTTATTCTCCAGAAAAGCAAGTCTTGAGTTGGCACTGATGATAATGGAACGAACCGTATCTCCTGCACCACGCATACACTTGTTGTACTGCTTGACTGCCGGGTGATTGGCTCCAAGCGGAGAGTTTTCCTCCAGAAACTTCATTCTCACATCCAGTCTCGAAGGCTTTCCCTGCTCTGTTACTTCTGCCTCTCCAAGCAGCTTCAGTACAGTCTCAAAGTTTCTCTTACTCGGCTTTTCTTCCAGCCAGACATAGTAGAAGATTGCCTGTAAAAACAATCCTTCCGCTTTCTCCCAGAACGGGTCGGAAGGAGTTGCACCCTTCGGTGTCGTGTTACTGATCAGGTTGGTAATCAGCTTTACCACATCCGTTTCCTCACGGATATAGGAAAATGGATTGTAACAGTCTGACTTATCCATCTCCAGCAGATTGATAACCTTCACATTGTAGCCGTTGTTTTTTAACATCTGACCACAGCTTCTTAGGATTTCTCCCTTCGGGTCGGTACAGATAAAAGAACAGTTATGAGGCATCTGCATAAGATTCGGCTTTACCTCATAGAAGGTCTTACCTGCACCGGAACCGCCGCAGATAAGAATGTTTCCGTTTAGCTTAAGTCTTCTGAAATCCAGTGACATCTTCACATTCTGGCTTAAGATGCGGTTGAAATTCTCATCCTTATCCATCAGAATCTTGTTTACCTTCGCAGGTGATTCCAACTTGGCTGTACCAAATTCCTTACCGGGCATATAGTTTCTCTGACTGGTGTAATACATAACAACAGCCATAGCGTAGACACCTACAACTATGGCTATCATTTTCACTGTATTCTCATTGAAATAATTCGCAAAGGGAGCTTCGCATACGGTACTGAACCTGTCTAAAAATTCCATAAGCTCCATGCCCTCCTCCCATGCTCCGCCAATCAGGTATCCCAGATACCCGGCAAGGACTGCACCAAGTAACAAAAATACCATGGAAGGTTTCTTCTTACTTGTCTGCATAGGCACTACCTCTTCTTCACGGTTGTGGTGGTTTTATGCTGCACGGTTTTTGTCTGCGTTTCCTTTGCCTGCGTCTTTTCATACTTCTCACGCACGGAAGACTCCACCTTGTCGTAATGGCTGTACAGCTCCTCACCGCTCTTTGTCTCCACGACCCTGTTTTCCTCATCATACAGCTTGTAATTCTTACTGCTGTCAATAAAGGTCAGCATGGTCTTTCCACTGTGAATATCCATGATATTCTCTTTTTTAAGCCAGACATACCGTGCGTTCTCGCCCCATGTTCCCGGAACTCTCGTCTTAACGGCATGGTCATTCTCTTCCACGATCAGCTTCTTACTGATTGTCACATCCGAAAGATTTGTGTTCTTGGATGCCGATACTGCCATCATTCTCTCCGCAAGGTTCTGATATCCCCGGATACGGTTCATAAAAGCATCCTTGTCCATGATTACCTTATGCACCCCGGTTTCATCCTTTTCCCCCAGAACACCAATCGTCTCAAGCTGCTTTAACACGGTCTCTGCCTGTGACTGGTTGATACTGAAATTCTCCTGTACGGCGTCCACACTGATACTCTGCTTTTCCATGGCAAACAGCCCAACCTTTTCAATCAGACCGTCTATGGCTGCACTGGCTCTCGCTCCTTCCTCAGTGCGGACTTTCTCGTTTCCCACTTTCTGACTTTTGAGGAAATCCATCAGTCTCCCGAGCTGCTTTTCATCCCCGTTTTTTAAGTAGTCATCAAATGTTGCGATACGACCAAAGCTTAACTTCTGTATCATCATATTCACTCGTGGTACTGCTTCCGTATGAAAGATAACCTCACTAAGTCCGTCTTTCTTATTTGCATCCGGCAGTACCGAATACAAAATCCCGTACTTCTTAGCCATCTTCTCAACCTTCTTCATATCTTTGGTTTCAAACTGCAGCACCTGAAGGTCACCGCCCTTCATCAGAAGCTTTCGCATGGATGTCCTGCCGAGTGACTTCTCATAATCAAGCATCCCCTTTAGAAAGTCGATTGCCTTCTGCATGGCGTTAATGCCTCCGCTTCCGACCTTCATTGCAATCTCAATTCCATCATAGGCTACACGGATAATCTGTACCGCTTCCTGAATCTCTTCTGCCATTCCAATCCCTCCTTACAACACCGGTTCCCTGAGAGTGCATTTCGGAGCATACTGCCCGGACTTTTCCTTTTCGTCCTGCTCTTCGTCCTCTTCCTCCTGCCTGCTTCTGCTCTCATTGACCTTTTCCTTGATTTCCTCTGCATCAGCCCTTCTGACCTGTTCCTCAGTTACATCCACCCCATAGGCTGTCAGTACTTCTGCAAGACGGTTGATTGCCTTCTCCTCTTCAATCCGGTACATCTCAATGGATATCAGCAGATTTTCAATCTGGCTTACCCATACAGGCTTCATATCAATCATGCCTGCATACTGTTCCATCACTCTCTGTGATTCCTGTCCATCTTCACACTGGGAAAGCTCATCTATCAACTGATTCGTTAAGGACTTGTCTCCACTCTTAAATGCGAACTGGACTACAAACTCCTTTTCCCCATCCGAAAAGCTGTGCTTTGTTTTACAGAGACTTGTCACTGTCTCATTAATAATCGTTAAACCCATCGCTGCCTCCTAATAATCCATACTGTTCTCAAGAACTGCAATATCAATGATTTCTTTCATCTTCTCAGCTGAAACATTGTTATTAATCAGTTCTACAAGTTGTGCTTCCGTAAGTCCCTTCTCAATGGCACTTTTAATCTGTACAAGCTGTGCCGGAACCAAATCCCCACTGGCTAACAGTTTTACAATATCCTGACGGGATTTCTTCATAAATCCAAGCTTACCTAAAAGTCCGGTAAACGCACCCGGATTTGCCTTTCTGACTGTTCTCTCCACCTGTACATGCTGAATCACTCTTCCGTTTGCATCCACCACAGGCATCTGGTAAAATACCGGAATCTGATAAGGCTTATCTGCCGGCTTTTCATCAAATACAGTCTGACTTCCGGCAGCCTCCTTTTTATCCTCCTGTTTCGTATCAAAAGTTCCCGCAGCTTCCTGCTTTCCGGTCACACCCGCTGCTTTTTCAAGCAGCTTATCTTCCAAAGTATCAATTCGGTTCTGCATCCTCTCCATCTCCTTCTTTTTCTCTTCTAACTGTTCACGGAGCCTTGCTACCGTGGCATTGGCTCTGTTTACCTGATCCTGCTGGTTACTAAGCTCTGCCTCCGTATCCTCCAGCTTCTTTACAAGCCCTTTATGAACCTCAGCATCTGCCTTGGAGTTCTCAAATATCTTGAGCTTTTTATTCAGTTCATCATAGCGTTCCTCCTGAAACTGGATTTTCGCAACCGCCTCCTCAATCTGCTTCACCAGCCCCTTGACATACTCCGGTGATACATCAGAAGCTGCCTGAATCTCTTTTACCTTATCAAGCATTGCCTGAAAAGATTTACGCATCGCCAGCGGATTTTCTCCTTTGGCAATGACGGTTTCGATATTCTCAAGGGAGATACCCTTCTCCATAAACTCTATCGCTACCTGTATCTGATAACCGTTCATGTCATACTTGGTAAGCAGTTCAATAAATGCATCATCTGCACCTTTTCTAAGGCACTGGGACAGAAGCTTCATCTGAGGAAATTTGATTTCCTTCTTTACATAAAGCTTGACCTGCTCCACTGTCAGACCATATTCGATATCCGCTTCCACAAGGTCGATTACCTCCTTGCTGTACTTTGCCGCACTTCGCAGACTATCTATATAGTTCTTATTCTTAATCGAATCTTCTAAACTTCGTTCCATAAATACCTCCAAAAAAATACAGCCTATCGTAAAGGCTGCTTATTATTCGTTCTCTCTTCGGTTTTGTCTGGGATTCTCTCCTTTTCTTCGGAAAGGCTTGCTTCATCACTTACCATGTCCTTCCAGATTGCTTTTGCCAGATTGAGCTCTTTTGCAGAAGCCCGTTCTCTGTTACTCACATACGCAATCTGTTCCTTATAGTAGGCACGGAGCTTTTTTATCTCCTCATAGGAATATCCTTCCTCTGAAAGCTTTTTTGTAAGTTCCATCCACTGCCTGTGCTCTTCCATAAAGAAGTTATCCCCATTCTGAAAGCACTTTTCCGCACCTTCGAGCATATCCATCTGCCCTGCAATATCAAACAGACTTTTACACCTCTGTCTTGCACGGTACACCCTGCTTTTGTCCGAAGATGCTTCCTTTCTTTTATCCGTAAGGTTTGCCACTGTCAAGGCAAGCTCCTCCACACTATGGACATCGTGGCGTACAAGGAAAAGATACTGCTGCTGAAGCTTTTCCATCTTCTTAATATCATCCTTGTACTTCCACACCTGTGAGTAAGGGCGCTTTTTTAGTTTCCCCACCCGGTACAGCTTTGCATAATAACGCTTCTGCAGTCCGGTCAGTTTCGCTCTTTTGTACCTCCTCACATAACACTTCACAATCTCCGGATTGAATACCTTGTTCGACTGGTAAAAGGATAAATCCTCTTCTGCAATTCTCTGTCTTATCCGCTCCTCTGTATAATCCTCTCCCAAGGTGTGGCATCGTCTGTATCTGCCCATACCCGGTGGTTTTACTGCAAGGTGTTTTCCCTGCTTGACTTCATACCCCTTATCGCAAAGCAGTTCCACAAACTCCTCGAAACTTCCTGCCTGCAAAATACAGGCATCCAGATCCCTTGCAATCATCTTACTCCATACGAACCTTCCGTCCCGGTAATCGTTGTGTTCCTTATAATGGTCCCGTTCTTCCTCCTTACCCCCGCCAATGTCAATCGTGGAAAGTCCGTACTCTTCACATAAGCAGTTGGTAATGGGTTGAATATCCCGTTCCCAGTCCCCCTTCTCATACCGGTACTTTCTGCCATCCACGAAACTGACGCTGTTAAAGATAATGTGCGAATGAACATGGTCCGTATTATCATGAACACAGTAAACTGCTTCATATTGCTGTCCCAGATATTCCTTCACAAATCTCCGGGTAATCTCATAGGCAGTATCCGGGCTTACCTCTCCTTCTTTAAAGGAAATGATGAGGTGATACCCCTGCCGCTTATCTACTTTGCCAAAGGCTTTCTTGGTATCCATCATCTGCTTAAAGGCTGTGTCCGGCTGACAGTTCATCCCACCAACCAGCCTGCCATTCTGTGTCTTCTCCGGATTCATGACATAATCCAGTGACTGCTTTAGGTGTTTGCCATGGAAGTGATTGCCACAGTCCTTCATATAAAGAATCTTACTGATTGCCAACGATATCCACCACCTTTGCCACAGCTACATTGAGCTTACGCATATATGCAATAAGCTGTTCCTTATCCGATGTGGAAAAAAGCTCTGCATTGTGGTTGTGGGTAATCTGATTGATATTCACACCAATCCGATTTACCTCATTGATTAAGTCTCTGAGAAGCTGCCGCACCTCCGGATAATCATTCGGTTTCTGGGAAATCATAAGGCGAAGATACTGCGACTCAGACATATCCGCCTGCTTCGCTTTTTCTTCTAAAAGCTTTGCCTCCTGCGGTGTCATTCTTAAAAGCTTGCTGATACTGTGCTGTCTCTTCTCCATTCAATCACCTTGCCCTTCCACTAATGGCAGGCTGACGGATATCAGACACCAGTTTTTCCACAGAGCTGTTAAGTCCCTTCTGATTCAGATTCTGAATAAACTGGTTAGCCAGTTCCTCTGCCATCTTATCAATTCCGGCACTGTATTTCGTCTGGTCAAACAGCCTGTCCAGTATGGCTTCATCCCGTTTCAGACTTTCATACTTACTCTGCTTATTGGAGAAATCAATCATGTCCTTCGGATTCTGCCTTTCTGCATCCATATCCAGAATCAGCTCATAGTTCCATTCACATACCGTATCAATCAGATCATCCACGGAAAAATCATCATCCCATACAATCTCTCCTGGTACATCATCCAAATCTCCTCGATACAGCTTACCCTCAGCAAATCCCACCACATAGTCATGTCCTTCCATATAGCCAAGAAGCATCTCTGCCTCTTTATCCGTCATAGCAATGTTAATTGCATTGTCTCTCATGAATGCCAGCAGCTCCTCTGGCTGCTTAATCTCTGTTATGCTTACATCAACTGTTCCCATTGCTAAAGCTACACCTCCTTATCTGTGTTTTGAGAAACAATTCAGAAGCCTTCAGAGTCCAGAGCATAGCCCTGTCCTCTGCCAGATACGCATTTTGGATATCCATCCCAAAATACATCTGGTTAGGGGGAAAATGCCCCCTAAAACCCCCGATAATATATAGGTGCGTCACTTTTTGACTCACCTTTTGGAAAAGTGCGTCACTTTTTGACCTACTTTTTGCAAAAGTGCGTCACTTTTTGACTCACCTTTTTACAGTTACTATAAAGCCTTATAAATAGGTGCGTCACTTTTTGACCCACCTTTTGGAAAAGTGCGTCACTTTTTGACCTACTTTTTACAAAAGTGCGTCACTTTTTGACTCACCTCAAGGCTTAGCTTCGTCCCAACCAGCCAGTCATTGTAATCCTTATATCCGGCAGGCGGCGGACAATCCTCCACATCATATCCCAAGCCATAATACTTCTCCGTCAGCTGCATGGCTGCCTTTCTCCCCGGCTCATCACCGTCCAGACAAAACTTTATGGAAGTTATCTGTGGATGCTCTTTTAGAAAAGTAGCAAGGGGAACATCCGCAAGCATTCCAAGAGCCAGCTTGTTGGTCTCATAATCGGAAAAAATATCAACATAGCTCATCAGGTCAATCGCACCTTCAAAGACGATAAGCTCCGAATTATCTTCATTACTGACATTGAATCCGTACTGCTTATCATTGCCTGCCACATCACACTTGAACTGCTTTCCTTCCCGGTCGAACACACCTCTCATGCTTGCAAACCTTGTCACACCATCTTTATCATTGCCCTTAAATACAATGTTGTGGTAATGCCTGCTCTCATAAATAAGCCCCTGAGACACAAAGTAGTCGATCACACATTTGCTGATTCCCCGTTCCTGATTCAGATACGAATAAAGAAAGCAGTTATCCGGTGAAGGAACAGGCAGTTCAAACTTTTTCGGCTCCTGCTTTTTACTTCCCTCCACCTGATACTTAAGCGGTGCTTTTCTGTCAGCCTCTTCTATTCTCCGGTATCCGGCAAAATCAAGAAGCCACCATACAGCCGCTTTCACATCCATACCACAGAACACCCGTAAAAAATCAATCTGGGAACCGCCATTCTCTCCCTTATCGTATTGTCTCGACCAGCGGAACCAGTGACTCTTATCATAAATCCGGATAGAGTCCATTTCCTTCAGCGTGTGATAACGACCAACTTTTTTGACTGTGTATCCAAGATAAGATGCAACGGCGGTCAAATCCACACTCTTTGCAATGGCTAATTCTTCTTCCGTAAATCTGTCATCCATCGCTACCTTCCCTTCTCCCGTTCAGCCACAAGGCTATTGGTAAAACTGAAATTCCTGTAATCGCTGGTGTATGAAATTTTCGGATTATCCATAAGTCCTTTTTCCTTAAAGCTGAAAAATTCCTTATTCTCCCCTCCGACTATCAGATGGTCCACCAACTGGATACCCACCATCCCACATACAGAGTTCATACGGTCTGTTATCATTGTATCTTCCTTGCTCGGAAGCAGATTGCCGCTTGGATGGGAATGGATGAGCATAATGCTTGCAGCATTTGACAGGATACTTGCCTTTAACATCTCCCTTGGATGCACCAGTGCCTGATTCAGTGCACCGATACTTGCAAAAGTAACATTGATTGGTTTCAAGTCTGATTGCAGGTTGACTACACAGACAACCTCCCTGTCCATTTCACAAAGAAGCTCTCCTATGGTAGCAGCTGCTTCATAAGGGTTCTGCAAAGGAAGCTCCGAATATAACGGAGCCTCCTTCACAAGCTTCACTCTTACCACATCAAGCTTGAAGGCTTCTTCCATCTGAGATTTCTTTTCGCTTCCCATCCGTATCACCCTCCTTAAGCTCAATCTGTAAGATAAAATCCCCTTCCCAGGCATTCACAAGAGCAATCAGTTCCTGTACGGTCATCTCCTGCTCCATAGCCTGCCTCCTATCTGCTCTTTCCGCTGTCATAGATAAGCTGTGCTTCAGCCACCATCCCGTCAAGTCTCTTATTCGGTGTGTCCGTTGCAAGGGTAAGCCTTCTCGCATCCTTATCGTAGTGATAAACCTGATTGGACAGTCTATCCTCCAAAGCTACCTGCCCCATGTTGATTTCACTGACCATTTCCGCAAGCTCATAAGGATCACCCACGCTTGTAGATACTGCGATGCACTCATGCACAGAGGAAGGCAGGATATAAAGGTCAGACTCCAGCTGCGATGACAGCTTATGAAGATTATCCTCATAGAGCATGGAACCAGCTCCATTGATGCCCCTGTCATTGCTGATGACCCACATCATCTTATCTTCGGGAACCTCACCGATCATCATGTCAGCAATCTCAGCAGGCATACCGTCACTGATAAACATCTCACGAATCACATCATTCATGGATTTAACGGTAGGCGGAAAAATACGTCTGGTATTTTCCACAGCACACTTAAATAACTGCTCCTCGTTCATACCAAGCCTCTCTGCAAGGCTGTTACGGATTACGGAACTCTGGATTCCCTTTTCATCCACCTTTACTACCCAGCGGTAAATGATAGATAAGTCCTGAAACTCCCTGTGTGGCATATCCTTAAGCATATCTTCATTCTGCAGGGTATTGATGACCTGAAAGACAATGTTATCCTTTGCACTGTCCAAATCAATGTTGCCCACATCAGGCATTTCCTTAAATGCCATATCCATTCTTCTGGCAGCACTCTGTAATACCTCCTGCAGATTCTCTGTATCAAGATAATGCTCATACATGTCATTGATATACAGAGTCGGTGATACACTTCTGCCATCCCCGTCTCCCACCAGTGTGATACCATCGAGTACCTTATTCACCTTATTAAACGGTTCAACACGAAGTTTCATTCCCTGATACTGCTCCGGCAGATAATCCATAAACTTCTCTGCCACAACTTCCTTAAAAATCTCGTAATTCATCATAAAATATCATCCTCCTAAAAAATATGAGGTGTAAGCAAGTGGCTTACACCTCGGTTAATAAGTTATTCGGTTTCTTCGTCTTCTTTCTTCTTTCCAAAGAAAACAGCTACAGCAGCTGCTAATGCAGATAAGCCAAGCAGTCCATAAAGCCATGGATTGAAGTTATCTCCGGTCTGTGGAAGCTTCGGCTCTGTCGGCTTGTTAGTAATATTCAAAGTATAAGTCACGACATCAGGTGCTGCATCGTCATACTGTAATACCACCTCATGCACGGTCTCATCAAGGATATATCCTTCTGCAGCCTTCGTCTCGACCACATAATACTTGATATCCTCTACAAACTCGCCATCCTCAAATACACCGATAGGAAGTTCTCCGGATTCTGCATGACCATTCTTGTCAGTCACAAGCTTTTCGATCACATTGCCATCCTTGTCACGGATTTCAAACTCTACTCCAGCAATTCCCTTCTTGGTATATTCATCCGTCTTATCAATGATAATCTTACCATTCACAAGCTCGTCCTTCATGGACACCTTCTGGATTTCCTCTGTCTCTGTCACTTCAAATTCCACATCGTTGGCAATCTTATATCCATAAGGAGCAGTTTCCTCTCTTAAGATATACTTGCCAACAGGTATTCTTTCGATGACATGGGTCTTTCCGTCAGATACCCAGCTGTAAACAACATTTCCCTTCTCATCAATAATGGAAAGCTTCGCACCCTTCAGCTCATGCTCTCCGGTAATATCCGTCTTGGAAATCTCAAGCTTTGTCGGATAGTTTGCAAATTCTGCTTCAACCTCAATAACCTCTACATCATCACCCTGATAAGAAGCATCAACATCAAAACATTCATCAGATTTCACATATCCGGCAGGAGCTTCCATTTCCTTCACATAATACTGTCCAAGCGGAAGGTCTGATACAAAGGTTACGGTTCCGTCTGAACCGGTCACTGCCTTCTCAATGAAAGTATCCGCTGCTACAATCAGTCTGCCGTCTGCATCGAAAATATCTTCCTTTGCATATAAACCGAATACTGCTCCCTCAAGAGCTTCCTCTGTTTCAGCGTCCTTCTTGATTACGGTAATCTGTACCTTCTGTCTCTCATTGGTTACATCCATACCTGCATATACCACTTCGGTATTCTGGTCGATATAGGAAAGATCAGCCTCGATAGGTGTACTGTCAAGCACAAAGCCTTCGATTGTTTCCGTCTCAACAAGGTAGTACTTACCAAGTGGTAAATCACTGAGCATTGCAATTCCCTTGTCATTTGTAACGATGGTTGCCACAAGCTCATCCGCCTCGTAATATACAGTGTCAAGACCATCCGGGCTCACAATGTCCTCTCTTGCATAAACCTCAAAGGTAACACCTGCAAGGGATTTCTTGAAGTAGTCAAAGATAAAGTCATACCACTTACCTTTTACAAGGTTAATGTCAGTAAGGAACTCTCCATCCTTGTTGATGATGATAGCTCCGGTAGGAACCTCATCCTTCATAACAACACTCTGGATTTCTTCTGTATCCTCAACAGTAAAGGTTACATCGGCTGCCTTAAGATAACCGTAAGGAGCAAATTCCTCACGAAGCACATAAGTTTCGCCTACTACAAGCTTCTTAATTACATGTGCCTCACCAGCCATAGATGTCCAGGTATCAACCACATTTCCGTCCTTATCAAGAACAGTCAGTGTTGCACCGGAAAGCTCTGCACCGCTTGTAATATCCACCTTTGTAAATTCAAAGGTTGTAGGGAAATTGTGGAAGGTAGCAAAAATGGTTACACATTTCACATCCTGTCCATGATAGCCAGCTTCAAACTCAATAACATCGTCACATGACACATATCCCGCAGGTGCCTTGATTTCCTTTGCATAGTACTGACCCAGAGGGTAATCCTTTACAAACTGGATATCACCATTTGCATCGGATACTGCAACCTCAAGCAAAGTATCTTTCTCTACGATTACCTTGCCATCCACATTTACAATATCCTCGTTTGCATATAAACCAAATTCTGCACCTGAAATGTGTTCAGCTGTTTCTCCATCCATCTTCACAACGGATAAATCAACCTTCTGTCTCTCGTTTGCAAATGTTACGCTCTCCTTAATAACCGGAGTCTTATCATCCACATATACGAAAGTTACATACTGCTCTTCGCTGTTAAGCACAAAGCCGTAAGGAGCTTCCACCTCAACTACTCTGTACTTTCCAAGAGGAAGGTCTGAAACTGTTGCCTTTCCGTCCTCCCCGGTTACAGCCGTTGCTACAAGATCACCTTCTGCGTAATACTTGTTGCGATTTCCGTTTTCGTCTGTCTGCATATCAGCTGTGTAAATATCCTCAGCTGCATAAATTTCAAACTTGGCACCTGCAAGGGAACCTTCTTTGTAAACAAATTCCTTATCTTCGGAATCTGCAAATAAACCACCCTTGTAAGCATCCAACACCTCACCCTTCTTCTCAATTACAAGCTCTCCCACAGCCGGAGCATCTTCATACTCTATGGTAATGATTGCTTCGTAAGTGTCAGGGTCAACCTCGTAGAAGGTGTCGGTATCAACTTTTACTTCCACGTAGTTTTCATTGAGCACATAACCAAATGGAGCTGCCACCTCTTCAATTCGGTAGTTGCCAAGAGGTAACACATCCGGCAGAATCAGATCGCCGTCCTCATCCGTAAAGAAGGAAGTATGAACCTTCTTGGAAGGGTAAGTGGTAATCATCTCCACATACTTACCGGTATTCATATTGAAAATCTTAAACTCTGTGTTAGGAATAAGAACCGTCATTTTGGTATCTGCATCCTTCTTAATCACACGGAGTTTTGCAGTAAACTCTCTGTCCACAAATACTCTCCAAACCTGTGGCTCTGTCGGATGATTTTCCGTAACATGCACCTCAAAAGGCTTGATTGTCTCCATATTGTGAGGAGTTACCGTTTCAATCACTACATAAGTTCCATAAGGGATAGGAATTGTTACCAGGTGTCCCTTTTCATCTGTAAACAGCTGTGTTTCTCCATCTGCACCGATAACAACCGGAGTTGCACTGTCAAAATCATAACTGCCATCTTCCTTTACGGATAAAGATGATTTCAGATATGCAGTAAATCCCGCTTTTTCAAGCAATGGAGCTTCCGTATCCTCTCCGTTATCAGATACCTTGATCAGCTGGAATGGCTGCTTCATAACCTGTTCTTTTGAAGTTGTGCTTCTTGATACTTCCGCAACAAGATCACCTTCATAATCACAGACAACATCATGCTCATCCTCGTCTAAAAGGTATCCTTCCGGTGGAGTGATTTCCTTTACATAGTAATTGCCAAGATAAAGGTTATTCACTTCTGCATTGCCCTTTGCATCGGTAGTCATAGTTGCTACCAAGTCATTTGCCTTGAATACAACGCCGGTAGCTCCGTCCGGATGCTGAATATCATTACGGGCATATAAACCGTAAACTGCTCCCTCTAAAGAAGCATCGCCCTGTGGTACTGCAAGCCCGGTTTCCTTATCCACCTTGTAGATATGAATCTTTGCAGTAGTTCTGTCATTTACAAACTCATGGCTAAAAGTTGCCTTTGCTGTATTCTCTGACAGATAATTGAAATTGAAGCTGTAAACATCGCTGCTGTTTCTCACATAACCATAAGGTGCCTGTGTCTCAGAAATATAGTAGCTGTTTGCAATCGGCAAATCCAAAGTGTATGCTGCCTTTCCATCTTCGCCTGTGGTAACTGTCTGTAAGGCTGTACCCTTGGTAACAATCACCTGACCGGCGAAGTTTATAATGTCATTGCCCGCATACAATGTGTACTTGCCGCCATCTAACGGGTTGGCAGTATCCGAATCCTTCTTGATGACGGATACTTCTGCTTTCTGTCTCTCGTTATAAATGGTTGCTGCTTCATACTGAACTTTCACTGTCTGGTCCTTATACTCCACATTTACAGTCTTTGGAGTAGGATTGATGGTGTATCCGTTAATACTCTTAATCTCAGTAACCACATAGGTTCCAAGATGAAGGTCTGTAAGAACCACCTGACCATCGCTTCCGGTCGTAAGGCTTTCTGCAACTACATCACCCTTGCTGTAAACTTTCGTTCCGTCTGCCTTGTAGATGTCTGCACCGGCAGTCACCTTAAAGACCGCTCCCGGCAGTTTCTTCACTTCATAAGTAAAGTTGCTGCCATTCCATCCGGTAAGGACTTCACCTTCCTTGTAGATGGTAATCGCTCCAAGCTGCTCCTTATCAGTTGCCGTAAAGGTTGTGGTCTGTCCCGCCTTAACAGTAAGGGTGTGTACCTTGTCACTTAACACATACCCCTTCGGAGCCTTGATTTCCTTCACATAATAAGTTCCGGCAACAAGTGCCTTGGAAGTAGCCGTTCCATCACTTCCGGTTTTGAGAGTGTCCACCTTATTTGTGCAGGCGCTATCCGTATAGATACCATACTCTGCGTTAGGAAGCTTTACGCCGCTTTCTTCATCCTGCTTGATAATCTTGCCATAACCGATATTCTCAGTCTTGACTTTGAAATAAGCAGAAACTGGATCGACCGAAGGCTTCTCAGAAATAAACTCCTGATAGCCGGACTTTCCGGTAAGCCAGAATACGCAGCTTGATGTGGTCTCCACAACGCCTGCTGTTGAATTCATTGTCGCTGTGGTAGCAGTGGTATTCACGGATGTGGTGTGAATTGTCACACTGTTTCCGCTCTTCTCAACCGTGTATCCGCTGAGGGAAATGTCGAAATTGGACAGCACACCATTGGAATCGGTTAAAGTTTTCTCAAATCTCTGATTTCCTTCATTCCACTTTAACTCATAGGTCGTTGCACCACTCTTGGTAGAGCTTGCAAAGCTCGGTCTTGTTGCATAATAGGATGCACTGATCTGGTTCTTAAGTGTTGTGTAGTAACTGTAAGAGCTTGTCGGATTTGGTGCTGACGCACACAGCTTGTTAGCTGCCGAATCATCAGAACCTGTCCCGAAAAGGTTTGCCACAATCGCCCAGACCATTGCCTGTGTCGCTATATACTGGTCACACTGGTCATTGCTTGGTGCGGTTGCTGAATTGCATCCATATCCGAAATACAAACAATAAGCAAGCAGTTTTTCCTGAGCAGCTGATAAATCCGTACTCGGATTCGCATAACTGTTCATAAGCTGCCCGCCATCTGCTGAAAGTCCGAAATTCATACAGTAGGCAGCATTGCCATCTATCATGGAATACAAAACTTTACCGTGATTGTAGCCTGCCTTTAACTCACTTACCTCACCGGTGTTCTTCACGGAAGCGTTCCAGAAGGCAATCTTTGCACTCGAACTTGCTGCAAATGCAGTTGTTCCGTTA
>Ga0129312_1000726_pt1 | contig 24682 bp, 25 predicted proteins | sample O827metagenome_FD_94434 | JGI IMG/M metagenome (GOLD analysis project Ga0129312, IMG submission 94434) | Orangutan group fecal microbial communities from Wisconsin, USA - O827 metagenome | ecosystem: Host-associated > Mammals > Digestive system > Large intestine > Fecal | place: USA: Wisconsin... | reverse complement strand
TTGAGGGATAAGACGAGGGAGCATTATTTAACCCACTTATCCCTCAAATTTTAGTAGGTTAAAAACACATTATAAATAAGAAGTTATACCACATATTTCTTACAGGGGAAAACCCCAGACGGGCATGCATATCAGTCTGATCGGGATGGGGGTATACCGCCTGCTGCGAAAGGGGCGGTGTTCCTACGTGTGCGCTGCTGCAATGACTGCCGGGTGGCTGCTCCTATACGGTGAACTGATCGGCTGGGGAGTGTCTGCGCGCCGGGCGATCGGTATGTTTGCGATCTATCTGCTGGCGCAGTGTCTGGGCAGAGGATATGATCTGTGGTCATCGGTATCGGCGCTGGTCATCTGTCTGCTGTGGGAGAATCCGTTCCTGACCGGAGATATGGGATTTCGCCTTTCGTTTGTGGCAGTGGCTGCAGTGGCAGCATCCAATGATGTGCTTGTGTGCATATATTATGAAGATGACGCGCATGATGGCGATAACCGGGAGCGCGGGAGGCACCTGCTCCGTCCGATTTCTGTGGCATTGCTGGTGCAGTTGTTCACGCTACCGCTTGTGGCGTACAGCTATTATGAACTGCCGGTGTATGCGCTGTTTTTGAATCTGCTGTTGATCCCCTATGCGGGTGTAGCTGTCGGATGTGGTCTGATCGGTGGACTGGCAGGACTGGGCTGGCTGAACGCAGCATATGTTCTGCTGCTGCCCTGCAGAGTCATTACCTCAGTCTATGTCGGAATGTGTGACTGGGTCAGTGGGCTGGCGTATGCTTCGGTCATCTGTGGCCGTCCTTCGCCAGAGAAGATAGCGATCTATTATCTGATCCTTTCCGGTGTGCTGCTGTGGCAGAAACAGTGGAAACAAAGGAAAGAAAAGGATGCAGGACACCGGCTGCCCCGGAACATCTTCTGGCTTCCTGTCACGGCAATTGTTCTGGTCACATTGCTGATCATGCCACCGGGCGATGCGTGTGGATTTGAGATCAGCTATCTGGATGTGGGGCAGGGAGATGGCGCGATGATACGGACTGATTCCGGAACAGTCTGTTTTATCGATGGAGGCAGTACGGATGTTACAGGTGTCGGCACTTACCGGATACTGCCGTTCCTGAAATCCAAGGGAATCAAAAGTGTCGATTACTGGATCATCTCACATGCGGACGAGGATCACGTAAATGGATTTTACGAGGTACTTGAGTCCGGCTATGATATAAAAACAGTGGTGATCACAGCATACATGCCGCAGAGTCAGGCAAAGCAGAGACTGTTACAGACAGTGACAGAACATGGTGTGCCGGTTCTGCAGGTGAAAGCGGGACAGACGCTGTATCTGGACAGGCATGCCGGAGCGGGAGGGCAGAGCGACAGCGCACGGGAGTGTCTGCGTATGCTGGCTCCGGCAGAACTTTTGGATGATTCGAATGCAGCATGTCTCGTGTGTCTGTATGAGGATGCATATGTGCGGGCATTGTTCCCGGGAGATATCGGGGCTGAGCAGGAACAGGAACTGCAAAAACGCGGCCTGGCGCAGCGGATCGACCTTTATAAGGCAGCACATCATGGATCGAGGTATTCCAATACCGGTACATATCTGGCAGCTCTGTCTCCGAAGCTCTCCATCGTCTCCTGTGCGCGCCGCAACCGGTACGGACACCCGGCGCAGCAGGCCATTGACAATATCCGTGCCAGCGGAAGCCGCATCCTGTATACGATGTACAGCGGGCAGATCCGGGTACGCCGTGGGAAAGGCGGGTTGACCGTGCATGAGTTTTTACCGGGGCAGATGGCACATTGATAAGAAAACAGAAAAATTTGCCGAGACAGGTGATACATGGTACAATAGAGCTACTTTAATCGTTTTATGGAGGAAATGAAAATGTCACAAGAGTCACAAGAGAAAAAATCCGGTTCACTGCGGATCACACTGGCTATTTTTGCGGGATTGGTGCTGGGAGTGATCTTTGGTCTGCTGATGCCGGGCCGTTTTGAATGGGCATTGCCTATCACGACGCTGATCACCAATCTGTACATGAATGCCCTGCGCATGATGATCTATCCCCTGGTATTCTGTTCCCTGATCGTAGGCATCAAGGGGATCGGCAGCGTATCCGCCACAGGTAAGATCGGCGGACAGAGTGTATTGTATTATGTGATCACGACACTGTTTGCCAGCCTGCTCGGTCTGTTTTTGCCGAAAGCACTGGGACTTGGCAAGGGAGTGACGATCGAGATGATCGAATCCAATGTTGAGGCCACACCTTTTACCAGCTTATTGGATACGGTGCAGTCGCTCATTCCGGCCAATCCGGTAGCATCCTTTGCAGAGGGCAATATGCTGCAGGTGCTCGTATTTGCGATCATCATCGGGATTACCTGTCTGTCGCTCGGTGAGAAGGCCAAGCCAGTCGTAGATCTCGCGGAAGCGATCAATGATATTTCGATCAAGATCATTACCGTGGTGATGTATTTTACCCCGCTCGGTGTATTCTGTTCGATTACCGGTGTGATCTATGCGAACGGCATCGATACGATCCTGGCACTCGGAAAAGTATTGCTGGCATTATACATCACGATGTTTGCCTATATGTTCATCTTCTACGGACTGATCGTAAAGGTGATCGGAAAATGCAGTGTCAAGCGGTTCTTCCTCACGATCATGCCGGCTGCGCTCAATGCATTCGGAACCTGTTCAAGCTCTGCAACACTGCCGATCAGCAAGCGTTGTACAGATGAGCTGGATGTCCCCAATGAGATCTCATCACTGGCGCTTCCGCTAGGAGCTACGATCAACATGGATGCGGTATCGATCCTGATGTCATTTATGATCGTATTTTTTGCCAATGCATGTGGCGTGGATGTAAATATCGGGCTGCTGGCGATCGTATTGCTGTCCAATACACTGCTCAGCATCGGTACACCCGGTGTACCCGGTGGTGCGATCGCATCATTCGCCGCACTGGCATCGATTGCAGGACTGCCGACCGGTGTCATGGGTGTCTATATCAGTATCAATACCCTGTGTGATATGGGAGCTACCTGCTGTAACGTCGTAGGAGATCTCGCATGTTCGGTAGCGATGAAAGAGACTGCCAAGATAAACAAATAAGGACTATAAATAGAAGAATAACAGAGAAAAAGACTGCTTTGCGAATGGATTTCGTTGAGCAGTCTTTTTTGCATGAGCGATAAGCCTTGAAATTATCGCTCATAGATTTTTTTGATATGTTCCACATTTGCACTCATGTTTGTGAGCAGCAGATCCAATGTGGTGATCGCAGCCATACATTCCACGACGACGATCGCACGCGGGACGATGATCGGATCGTGGCGTCCTTTGATCGAGAGATCGACCGCCTCACCGGATTGGCTGACTGTCTGCTGAGGGCGGCTGATCGAAGGCGTCGGCTTGACTGCGACACGGAATACGACCGGAGAACCGTCGCTGATACCGCCGAGTGTGCCGCCGGCGTGATTGGTCGCTTTGGAGATACTGCCGTCTGTCAGGATAAATGCATCGTTATTGACACTGCCGGTCGAAGTGGCTGCGGCAAATCCATCGCCGATCTCGAAGCCTTTGATGCTGCCGATCGAGAGCATTGCTTTGGCGAGATTGGCGTCTAACTTATCAAATACCGGATCACCGATACCGGCAGGCATGCCATTGATCGTGCACTCGATGATACCACCGCAGGAATCCTGATTTTTGATACATTCCTCAAGATATTCCTGTGCAGCGGTGGCTGCAGCCGCATCCGGCATACCGAGCGGATTGTTCAGGGATTCGGCGGGATCAAAGGCATTGCGGTCGATCGCCACGGGGCCGATCGCGGTCGCATAAGCGTGGATGTCGATGCCGAGTGTCTGCAGCAGCTTAGCAGCGATCGCGCCTGCAGCGACGCGTCCGATCGTCTCACGGCCGGAGGAGCGTCCGCCTCCGCGGTAATCGCGGAAACCGTATTTGGCATCAAATGTATAATCAGCGTGTCCGGGACGATAGCAGGTAGCAATGTCGCCATAATCTCTGGAACGCTGATCGGTATTGAATACAACGAGGGAGATCGGTGTACCGGTCGTCTTTCCTTCAAAGACACCGGAAAGGATCTGGACAGCGTCTGCCTCATTGCGCTGGGTGGTGAATCTGGACTGGCCGGGCTTACGGCGATCCAGATAACGCTGGATATCGGATTCGTCTAATTCCAGACCGGCGGGACAGCCGTCAACGACGACACCGATGCCCTTTCCGTGGGATTCGCCCCAGGTAGTGACTGTAAACAATTTTCCATATGTAGAACCTGCCATGTGATACCTCCGTAAAATACAACTAAATTACATCTATCATATAAAATATTCTATACAATTTCAATTCTTCTTCGATAATCGTCCGCTTCACAATGTCCGCATTTGTGTGACAACACGCTGCGGTATACATCGGATGCAAATATGTCCTGTGCAAAATAAGTATCTGCTTCTGCTGTGAGCAGTTCGTGTGCCTGCGCCGGACGTGTGATCAGCGGTGCGTGCGATCTCTGCTTGATCTCGTGCAGCAGATCTGTCGCGGATGAGCGGAAACCGAGTACACGCAGATAGGGCAGACAGCCGTTCGTATCGATCAGCGGTGCGGGTGGATCCGCGGGCAGTTGCAGCAGGATATGCATCAGGACACGTGCGATCCGTGCGCGGGAGAGGCTTTTATTTTTCAACAGATCACAGAACTTTGAAAAATCCATGTATGCGGGCAGTGATTGCCGGATGCGCGCAGACAGATCCTGGCTGCAGTCAAGATAGGATCCGTATCCGGTGGATCTCTGCGCGAGCAGCGCGTAGTGCAGCGCGGCGGACAGATCCTGTTCGGCTACAAAGGCGTATCGTCTGGTATATTCCTGCAACAACTCATAACTGCGCTCCGGAAGCTGCTCTTCCCGGTACAGCGTGTTCAGTGCCGCGTGGGGATCTTTTGCTAATAATTCCCTGCATGCTCCGGCGGACAGATAATTTTGCGGATGATCCGGTGTACCGGAGGCATCGGGACATCCGGCATCAGACGCTGATCCGTGATAGCTGCCGAGCCGCCGGACCGGATACGGCTGCAGACCGGCATGAAGATATTCGATTGCGCGCAGGTATTCAAATGCCAGCAGATTGTTCGGGTGATCGAGCAGCGCCGGATCACAGGCATCCCCATAACAGGCATGGATCGCGTCCGTCCGTGCCTGCGCATAGGGCAGACCATCTGACAGCGCAGATCGAAGAACCGATTGAAATTCAGGGGATTCATGGGATAATCTGCGTGCCAGATCCCGGTATGGCTCACTGCAGATCGCGGGATCTTCGCAGCCAAAGCTGAGCGCATCGGTCACACCTGTTGTGTGCAGCGCGGAGACACCGGCACGCGCAAAACCTTCGGCGCTGGCGGTGCTTGCATATACGGGCAGCATGAGTACCAGATCGGCACCGGCCTCAAGCGCCATGCGTGCACGGACATATTTGTCTATGATAGCCGGGGCACCGCGCTGTACAAAATCACCGCTCATGACAGCAATGAGATAGTCGCAGCCACTGCGTCTGCGTGCCTCGGTGATCTGATAAGCATGACCGCTGTGAAATGGATTGTATTCAGCTATGATTCCGCATACCCGCATGTGCATTCGTGTCCTTCCTGAATAGTTACTTTAAAAATATAAAAATACTGTTTATTTATTGTATCATTTTCACATACCACTTGTCCACTCGGAATAAAAGTTGTATACTTATATACAAGTATGGTCTGTAGTTCACTTTTTAGTCGGATAAGATCTGTGAACAGGATGACAGATTAGATTATAATCAGATAAAGGAGAGAGTAAGAAATGAACGTATTAGTTATCAACTGCGGAAGCTCATCATTAAAATATCAGGTGATTAACTCCGATACAGAGCAGGTATTGGCAAAAGGTCTGTGCGAGAGAATCGGTATCGACGGCAGACTGGTATATACTCCGGCAGGCGGAGAAAAGGAGATCAGCAATCTGGATATGCCCACTCATAAGCAGGCGATCCAGTATGTGATCAATGCACTGACCAACGAGAAGACCGGCGTTATCAAGAGCCTCGATGAGATTGGAGCAGTCGGACATCGTCTCGTACACGGTGGAGAGAAGTTCGCATGTTCTACACTGATCACTGAGGATGTCATCAAGGCTGTAGAGGAGTGCAGTGATCTGGCACCGCTTCACAACCCTGCAAACCTCATCGGTGTACGTGCATGCCAGGAACTGATGCCGAACACTCCGATGGCAGGTGTATTTGATACCGCATTCCATCAGACAATGCCGTTAGAGGCATATATGTACGGTATTCCGTATGAGTATTATGAGAAATATAAGATCCGTAAGTACGGTTTCCACGGCACCAGCCACAGCTTCGTGTCAAAGCGTATGGCAGAGCTGCTCGGCAAGCCGATCGAGGATCTCAAGATCATCGTATGCCACCTTGGAAATGGATCTTCCGTATGCGCAGTAGACGGTGGTAAGTCCGTAGATACTTCCATGGGACTCTCTCCGTTAGAGGGACTGATCATGGGAACACGTTCCGGTGATATCGATCCTTCCGTTATGGAGTTCATCTGCAAGAAGGAGAACATGGACATCAACGGTATCATGGAGGTATTAAATAAGAAGTCCGGTGTACAGGGATTATCTGGTGTATCTTCCGATTTCCGTGATCTGCAGGCAGGAGCTGCAGAAGGCAACAAGCGCTGTGAGATGGCAGTTGACGTATTCTGCTACCGTGTACTGAAATACATCGGTGCATATGTAGCAGCCATGAACGGTGTAGATGCGATCGCATTCACAGCAGGACTTGGCGAGAATGATGAGATCGTCCGCCGCAAGATCGTCAGCCGTCTCGGATATCTGGGCATCAAGCTGGACGAGGAAGTCAATGATAACGGACGCGGCAAGGAGATCGCGATCTCTACTCCCGATTCCAAGGTCCCGGTATGGATCGTACCTACCAACGAGGAACTTGCGATCGCACGTGAGACAGTTGCACTGTTAAAGTAAAGGGAAAAATAAGTAAAAATTACTGTTGACAAACTTTTTCGCGATAGATATAATAGGGAAAGTGTGGATAGGAGACGGACCATGAAAATAGATATTTCCGATGTATATTCCTTGGATAATAAGGAAATAACCAGAAAAGTCCATATTGAGATGGCCGAATTTCAGTCCCGTCAGGGCGTATTTCCTATTCAGGCAGGTGAACCATTCGACTTGACGATCGCCAATGAGGAAGGCAAGCGGCTGCGACTTTCGGGCGAGGGAGATGCGACGGTTCAGATTCCATGTGACCGCTGTCTGCAGGAGGTAGCGTATCCTTTTCATATAGAGATTGAGAAGGAGATACCATTTGCGGATGCTTCTGAGGAAGCAGAAGAAGACAGCGATGAAGCGGCATCCTATATTGATGAGGATCGCGTGCTGGATGTGGATCGGTTGATCTACAACGAGATATTGGTGAACTGGCCGGCAAAGGTTTTGTGCAGACCTGATTGTAAAGGGATCTGTCCAAAATGCGGCACGAATTTGAATTTAGCTGCCTGCGACTGTGAGCAGGGCGAGTTAGATCCACGCATGGCACAGTTTCAGGATGTATTTAATAAGTTTAAGGAGGTGTAACCAAATGTCAATCTGTCCTAAGAATAAGTCTTCAAAAGGTAGAAGAGATAGAAGACGTGCAAACTGGAAGATGTCTGCTCCTACATTAGTAAAGTGCAGCAAGTGTGGCGAGCTGATGATGCCTCACAGAGTTTGCAAGAACTGTGGAACATACAATAAGAAAGAGATCATTCCTCAGGACTAATCGTAATGAGAGTAAAAAAGAGTCGCTTGCGGCTCTTTTTTTTACGTTATTTTCGTAAACAGGAAAGATAGGAAAATCTTGATTTTTACATAGAGTTATAGTATAGTCCTTTTAGACGCGCACAATGCGCATAAGGAGGGAACTATGTCAGATACAGTTCATGTGGCGTTAGACGCCATGGGCGGTGACAACGCACCGGGTGAGATCATTAAGGGTGCGATCGACGCCGTGAAGGAACGCTCCGATATAAAGGTCACTCTGGTCGGTCAGGAGGCAGTCATAGAGAAAGAACTGGAAAGCTATGAGTATCCGAAGGATCAGATCGCGATCAGAAATGCAACGGAGACGATCGAGATGGCAGAACCGCCGGTTGTGGCGATCCGCAGGAAAAAAGATTCATCGATCGTAGTCGGTATGAATATGGTAAAGCACGAGGAGGCAGATGCGTTTGTATCGGCCGGCAGCTCAGGAGCGATCTTAGCAGGAGGACAGCTGATCGTCGGAAGGATCAGAGGGATCGAACGTCCACCGCTGGCACCGCTGATCCCTACGGAAAAGGGTGTATCGCTGCTGGTAGACTGCGGTGCGAACGTGGATGCGAGAGCATCACATCTCGTACAGTTCGCCCAGATGGGCTCAATCTATATGGAACATGTGGTTGGTGTGAAGAATCCGCGTGTTGCGATCGTAAATATCGGTGCGGAGGAAGAAAAAGGCAACGCACTGGTCAAAGAGACGTTTCCGCTGCTCAAAGCATGTCCCGGTATCAATTTTATCGGCAGCATTGAAGCCAGAGAGATTCCGCATGGGGCAGCAGATGTGATCGTATGTGAGGCATTTGTAGGTAATGTCATCTTAAAGCTGTACGAGGGACTTGCAGGAACTTTGATCGGAGTGATCAAAAAGGGGCTTCTGAGTACATTGAAGAGTAAGATCGGTGCGGCACTTGCGTTGCCCGCATTGAAGAAGACGCTGAAATCATTTGACGCGACTGCATATGGCGGTGCTCCACTGCTTGGATGCAAGGGTCTTGTGGTAAAGACACATGGCAGCGCAAAGGCGATCGAGGTAAAGAATTCGATCATCCAGTGTGTGACATTCAAACAGCAGGCGATCAATGATAAGATCAGGGAAAATATTCTCGCAGAGAAGAGCGGGGAAGAAAATTAATCTTATAAACATATACTAAAACTGTAAGGAAAAGAGAGGAAAACGATATGGAATTAGAAAAACTTAAAAAAATTATTGTGGAAGTATTAAATGTAGACAAGGATGAGATCTCTGAGGATACTACATTTATTGACGATCTGGGAGCAGACTCCCTCGATATTTTCCAGATTATTATGGGTATTGAGGAAGAATTTGACATTGAGATCCCTACCGAGGAAGCAGAGAAGATCAGCACAGTCGGTGATGCGGTTGAACAGATCAAAAACGCATTAAACTAATTTCGTAGCAACAGGAACGGAGGCGCTGACGATCGGCACCTCCGTTTTTTATCCATATATATTAAAAGGAGGGAAAACATGAAAAGACCGAGAGAATTTCAATCAGTGATCGGATATCAGTTCAAGCAGGAGGGACTGCTCACGCAGGCACTGACACACAGCTCGTATGCGAATGAAAAGCATATGAAGAAGGGATCTGATAACGAACGTCTGGAGTTTTTGGGAGATGCGGTGCTGGAGATCGTATCCAGTGAATTCCTGTATCAGAAGTACCCGGAACTTCCGGAGGGTGAGCTGACCAAGCTGAGAGCCAGTCTGGTGTGTGAGCCGACGCTTGCATTCTGCACAGAGCCGCTGCATCTGGGAGATTATCTGCAGCTGGGCAAAGGCGAGGATATGACCGGAGGCAGAAAGCGCAAGTCAATCTTGTCCGATGCGCTCGAGGCAGTGATCGGAGCGATCTATCTGGATGGTGGTTTTGCTAGTGCAAAGGAGTTTATCTCCAAGTATATACTGACAGATACAGAGCATAAGCAGCTCTTTTATGATAGCAAGACGATCCTTCAGGAGGAGATACAGGGCGGTGACAGAGGTACACTGCACTATGAGCTGATCCGTGAGGAAGGCCCGGATCACAACAAGCATTTTGTTGTGGCGGCTTATGTGGATGATGAGATGCTGGGCACCGGAGAGGGTTCCACGAAAAAGGCGGCAGAGCAGCAGGCGGCATACCGTGCGCTGCTGAAGCTGCGTGGTCTGAACGGAGGTGACGCATGTATTTAAAGAGTATCGAACTGCAGGGCTTTAAATCGTTTGCCAATAAGCTGGTGTTTGATTTTCACAATGGGATCACCGGTATCGTCGGGCCGAACGGCTCAGGAAAAAGTAACGTCGCTGATGCCGTGCGCTGGGTGCTCGGAGAACAGAGTGCCAAGCAGCTGCGTGGTGCGAGTATGCAGGATGTCATCTTTGCGGGAACAGAGAACCGCAAACCGCTCAGCTATGCATATGTGGCGATCACACTGGACAATTCCGATCATCAGCTGCCGGTTGATTATAATGAAGTGACGATCGCGCGCCGTGTGTATCGTTCGGGCGAGAGCGAATATCTGTTAAACGGCAGTCCATGCCGTCTGAAAGACGTCAACGAGCTGTTTTATGATACCGGTATCGGCAAAGAGGGCTATTCGATCATCGGACAGGGTCAGATCGATAAGATCCTGAGCGGCAGACCGGAGGAACGCCGTGAACTGTTTGATGAGGCGGCAGGTATCGTCAAATACAAGCGAAGAAAGGCTACAACGCAGAAAAAACTCGACAGCGAGCGGGAAAATCTCGTGCGTATCAATGATATTCTCACGGAGTTAGAGCGTCAGGTCGGACCGCTGGAGCGACAGGCGGAGAAGGCCCGCATTTATCTGAAGAAAAAAGAAGAACGGAAAAAATATGATATCCATGCGTTCCTGATGGAGATGGACCAGATGGAACAGCAGGAGCATTCCTTAAAGGATAAGTATCAGATCGCAGATGATCAGCTTGCAGATACCAGAAAGAAAAAGGCACAGAATGAGACAGCCTATCAGGATCTGCAGGATGCGGTGCGCACGATGGATGAGCAGATCGCATCGATCCGTGATGAGATCGCCGGAACGAGCGTCACCAAGGGCAAGCTCGAAGGGCAGATCAATGTGTTGAAAGAGCAGATCCATGCGGCACAGATGTCGGACGAGCATTATAAGAACCGTATGGATGCGATCGAAAAGGAACGCAGTGAGCGTCAGGCGCAGCGTGACAGCTATGAGACAGAGAAACAGCAGCTCGATGAACGGTTGGCGGCAGTGACTGAAAAGCGCGTAGCACTCGAACAGCGTCTGAATGAAGTCCAGAAAAAGATCGCAGAGTGCAATGCGGGGATCGAAAAAGGCAAAAATGAGATCATCGAATTACTCAATCATCGCGGTAATATCAAGTCGCGCGGGCAGAAGTACGATACGATGCTCGAGCAGATCAATATCCAGAAAGCACAGCTGACCAAGCGCCGTCTGCAGCGCAAGAGCGAGGAATCCGGTTTTGAGCAGGAAGTCGTCCGCTGTGAGGAGCAGCTGCGTGAGACTTCACAGCAGAATGCCGCATTGCAGCAGGAGATCACCGGGTATGAGGAAAAGGACCGGGAATGGATCAAAAAGCTGAATGACACGAGAAAACAGTTAGAGGAATCGAGCGTTTCTTATCATAAAAAGCAGTCCAGACTTGAATCATTGCAGAATATCGCAGAGCGTTATGAAGGCTACGGCGGCAGTGTGCGTCGGATCATGGAGAAAAAGGACGAGATCCCCGGTATCCATGGCATAGTCGCTGATCTCATGAAAGTGGAGAAAAAATATGAGACCGCAGTAGAGACGGCACTCGGAGGCAATATCCAGAATGTTGTCACAGAGGATGAAGCGACGGCTAAACAGCTCATCACCTATCTGAAGCAGAACCGGTTCGGACGTGCGACATTCCTGCCGCTCACGAGTGTCAGGGGTGGTGACAATAGTAAATATGAGAAGGCACTCGGTCATACCGGAGTGCTCGGTATGGCGAATGAACTGGTCCGGGTAGAACCCGTCTATGACGGGATCATGTCCTATCTGCTGGGACGCGTGGTTGTCGTAGATACGATCGATCATGCGCTGGCACTGGCAAAGGAATTCCGCTATTCATTACATATCGTGACATTGGAAGGTGAATATTTAAGCCCCGGCGGTTCACTGGCGGGTGGCGCATTTAAAAACAACAGCAATCTGCTCGGCAGAAACCGTGAGATCCAGGAACTGGAGAAAATGATCCGGTCATTAAAAGAAGAGATCGCGGCAAAGAAAAGCCGGATCGAAGATATCCAGACAGCGCGTGAACTGTTGAAGGAAGACTTAGAGACGGCACGTGAGAAGCTGCAGCAGGGATATCTGGCGGCCAATACAGCCAAGCTGAACTATGATCGTGCCATGGAACAGAAGGAGCAGAGCGAGAAGGTATTTACCGGACTGCAGTTAGAGACACAGCAGTTAGAGGAACAGCAGACACAGATCGAGCTGGACAAGGAGCACATCGCAGGTGAATTGTCTGATACGGATAAGCGTCAGAAGGAGATCGAGGAACAAAACGAGCGTCTGCAGGGTATGTTAGACGAACAGATCTATCTGGAGGAGAGCGCGACCAAGGAGTTCTCAGCGATACAGATCGATGAGTCCAATTTCCGTCAGAAGAGTGAATTCGTGCAGGAAAATCTGGATCGTGTGACCGGAGAACTGGCAAAGCTTTCGGATGAGACGGAGCAGCTCTCGCAGGGAATGACGCAGTCGAAAGAAGATGTCGTACAAAAGACGGCGCAGATTGAACAAATCAGACAGACGATCGCAGCCGGAGACGACAGCCACACCAGACTCGAACAGCAGTTAAAGGAAGCTTCAGAGCGCAAGGAGCACCTCTCAGAGCAGAATAAGAGCTTTTATCAGAAGAATGATGAGCTGACCTCACAGATCAGTGAACTTGAAAAAGAGATCTTCCGACTGAATAACAGTCAGGAAAAACTGAGTGAAGCGAAGGAATACCAGACTTCCTATATGTGGAACGAGTATGAACTGACCTATCACAATGCACTGGCACTGCGCACAGATGATACCTATACGCTGCCGGAACTGAGGAAACTCATTGCGGAAGTCAAGGAAGAGATCCGGCGTCTCGGAGATGTCAACGTCAATGCGATCGAGGATTATAAGGAACTCAATGAGCGTTATACATTCTTAAAGACCCAGCATGATGATCTCATCGAAGCAGAACAGACACTCATGCAGATCATAGAGGATCTGGATACCGGCATGCGTAAACAGTTTACAGAGAAATTTGCAGATATCCAGAGAGAATTTGACAAGGCATTCAAGGATCTGTTTGGCGGCGGCAAAGGTACACTGGAACTGCTCGAAGATGAAGAACATGATCTGCTGGAATGTGGTATCCGTATCATCGCACAGCCGCCCGGAAAGAAATTGCAGAATATGATGCAGCTCTCCGGTGGGGAAAAGTCGCTGACAGCGATCGCATTGCTGTTTGCGATCCAGAATCTGAAGCCGTCACCGTTCTGTCTGCTGGATGAGATCGAGGCGGCGCTGGATGATTCGAACGTCGACCGTTTTGCGAAATATCTGCATAAGCTGACGAAAAACACACAGTTTATCATTATCACGCACAGACGCGGTACGATGAATGCGGCAGATCGTCTGTATGGTATCACAATGCAGGAAAAGGGTGTATCCACACTCGTATCAGTCAATCTGATCGAGGCAGATCTGGACGAATAGGAGACAATCAATGGAACAGGAACAGACTACAGAAAAGAAAAAGGGATTTTTTGGCAGACTTGTTGAGGGACTGACCAAGACGAGGGATAATATCGTAAAAGGGATCGATTCGGTATTCAGCGGATTTTCCAGTATTGATGATGATTTTTATGAGGAGATCGAGGAGATCCTTGTCATGGGAGATATCGGGATCCATGCGACGGAAGCGATCATTGAGCATCTCAAACAGCAGGTAAAGGAACAACATATCAAGGAGCCTGAGGATTGTAAGGAACTGCTGATCGAGAGCATTAAAAAGCAGATGGATGTCGGGGAGACTGCCTACCGCTTTGAACATGAAACATCAGTTGTCATGGTTATCGGAGTGAACGGTGTCGGCAAGACGACCTCGATCGGAAAACTCGCCGGCAAACTCAAAGCACAGGGCAAAAAGGTCATTGTGGCAGCAGCGGATACATTCCGCGCAGCCGCAGGCAGCCAGCTCGAGGAGTGGGCCAACCGCGCCGGTGTCGAGATGATCGGCGGACAGGAAGGCGCAGATCCGGCAGCGATCGTCTATGATGCGATCGCCGCAGCCAAGGCGCGTCACGCAGATGTATTGTTATGCGATACTGCGGGACGTCTGCATAATAAGAAGAATCTGATGGAAGAGCTGCGCAAGATGAATCATATCATCGACCGCGAATACCCGGATGCATTCCGTGAGACGCTCGTCGTGCTCGACGGAACAACCGGACAGAATGCGCTCGCACAGGCAAAACAGTTTTCGGAAGTGGCAGATATCACAGGTATTATTCTGACCAAGATGGATGGAACGGCTAAGGGAGGTATCGCGGTAGCGATCCAGTCAGAGCTTGGCATACCGGTGAAATATATCGGTGTAGGAGAGTCGATCGACGATCTGCAGAAATTTGATTCAAATGATTTTGTAAATGCACTCTTTGACAGAGCGCCGGAAAGGGACGAAGAACATGCTGACATTGGATAAATTTGAGGAAGCAAGTGAGAAAGTAAAAGAGGTCACATTGGAGACCAAGCTCGTATACAGTGATTATCTGAGCGAGCAGACCGGAAACAAGGTCTATTTAAAGCCGGAAAACATGCAGTTTACCGGTGCGTACAAGGTGCGCGGCGCGTATTATAAGATCAGTACGCTGACCGATGAAGAGCGCAGCCGGGGACTGATCACCGCATCTGCCGGCAACCATGCGCAGGGCGTCGCATATGCGGCAAAATGCTATGGCTGCAAGGCAACGATCGTGATGCCGACGACGACACCGCTCATCAAGGTAAACCGTACCAAAAGCTATGGCGCGGAAGTTGTACTGCACGGAGATGTCTATGATGAGGCATGTGCACATGCATTGGAACTCGCCAAGGAGCACGGCTATACGTTTATCCATCCGTTTGATGACCTGGCGGTAGCGACCGGACAGGGAACGATCGCGATGGAGATCTTCAAGGAACTGCCGCTCGTGGAATACATCCTCGTGCCGATCGGCGGAGGCGGACTTGCGACAGGTGTATCGACGCTGGCCAAGCTGCTCAATCCGAAGATCAAGGTGATCGGAGTGGAACCCGCGGGGGCAAACTGCATGCAGGTATCCTTCCGTGAGGGCAAAGTGACGACACTGCCCAGTGTCAACACGATCGCAGACGGCACTGCCGTAAAGACACCGGGAGAGCACATTTTCCCGTATATTAAAAAGAATCTGGACGACATCATCACGGTAGAGGATGATGAGCTGGTCGTTGCATTCCTCGATATGGTGGAAAATCACAAGATGATCGTGGAAAACTCCGGCCTGCTGACCGTCGCAGCGTTGAAAAAACTTAATGTGAAAAACAAGCGTGTCGTATCGATCTTAAGCGGCGGAAATATGGATGTCATCACGATGTCATCGGTCGTACAGCAGGGATTGATCTTCAGAGACCGTATCTTCACCGTATCTGTATTGCTGCCGGATAAGCCGGGCGAGCTGTGCAAGGTATCCGGGCTGATCGCGGGTGAGCAGGGCAACGTCATCAAACTCGAGCACAACCAGTTCGTCAGCACCAACCGCAGCGCAGCCGTGGAACTTCGTATCACGATGGAGTGCTTTGGAACTGATCACAAGAAGCAGATCATGAGTGCACTGGAAAAGGAAGGCTACCGGCCGAAGCTGGTGCGCACCACATTATAGAAATTTTTTGAGAGGTGACAAGAAAAAATACTTGACACCTCTTTCTTGTTATAGTATGATAACTGAGGCTTGAGAGAAAAGGTGTGGTGACGATGGCATCAGATATGGAACCGAAAGTACAGCAGACATATTTGTACGATTTCTATGGAGAGTTGCTGAATGAGCATCAGCGAAAGGTCTTTGAAGATTTTGTTTTCAATGATCTGTCACTCGGAGAGATCGCTGAGGAACAGGGCATATCCAGACAGGCAGTGCACGATATGATCCGGCGTTCCACGAAAAAGCTGGAAGAATATGAACAGCGGCTGCATCTGATGGCACGTTTTATGGATCTTCGTGAGAAGGCTGTAGGCATACAGCAGAGAGCCACCGCTTATGAGCGCAGCCATGAGGAATATCTGCTAGAGGAGATCAAACAGATCTCCGGTGAGATCATAGAGGAATTATAGCATATGGCATTTGACGGTTTATCGGAAAAACTTCAGAATGTGTTCAAGAACCTACGCAGCAAGGGACGTCTGACTGAGGACGATGTGAAGGCAGCCTTGAAGGAAGTCAAGATGGCTCTGTTAGAGGCGGACGTCAATTTCAAGGTAGTCAAGCAGTTCACGAAGACCGTGCAGGAGCGCGCGATCGGCGCAGACGTGATGAACGGACTCAATCCCGGACAGATGGTTATTAAGATCGTAAACGAGGAAATGACCGCACTGATGGGATCGGAGACAACAGAGATCGCACTGCGGCCCGGCAAGGAGACGACCATCATCATGATGGCAGGTCTGCAGGGAGCCGGTAAGACGACGACCACAGCCAAGCTCGCCGGTAAGTTCAAGCAGAAGGGCAAAAAGCCGCTGCTCGTTGCGTGTGACGTATATCGTCCCGCCGCAATCGAACAGTTACAGATCAACGGTGAGAAGCAGGGCGTAGATGTATTTGCCATGGGAGATAAGAATTCTCCGGTAGACATCGCCAAGGCAGCAGTCGAGCATGCAAATAAAAATGGCTACAATCTGGTCATTTTAGATACAGCCGGACGTCTTCACGTCGATGAGGACATGATGGCAGAACTTGTCTCCATCAAGGAGCAGGTAGATGTGGCACAGACGATACTTGTCGTTGATGCCATGACAGGTCAGGATGCAGTCAATGTCGCCAAGACATTTGACGAGACGATCGGTATCGACGGTGTGATCCTGACAAAGTTAGACGGCGACACCAGAGGTGGTGCGGCGTTATCGATCCGGGCAGTGACCGGAAAGCCGATTCTCTATGTCGGCATGGGTGAAAAACTCTCCGACCTGGAGCAGTTTTATCCCGATCGTATGGCATCCCGTATTCTTGGAATGGGAGATGTGCTCACCCTCATTGAGAAGGCAGAGGCACAGATGGATGCTGACAAGGCAAAGGAGATGGAACAGCGTCTCAAGAAGGCAGAGTTCTCCTTTGACGATTATCTGGAATCCATGAACCAGATGAAAAAGCTGGGCGGATTATCCAGTGTACTTGGCATGATGCCCGGTATGGGCGGTGCGCAGATGGCAGAGATCGAGAATGCCATGGACGAGAAGAAGATGGCGCGTATCGAAGCGATCATCTATTCCATGACTCCACAGGAGCGGGCAAACCCGAATGTGCTCAATCCGAGCAGAAAACGCAGGATCGCAAACGGCGCGGGCGTGGACATTTCAGAGGTCAACCGGCTGGTCAAGCAGTTTGAACAGGCGCGCAAGATGATGAAGCAGATGCCGGGTATGATGAAAGGCAGAGGCGGTAAAATGGGACGATTTAAGCTCCCGTTTTGACCATAGATAAAAGTATTACAAAATATTCCAAGGAGGTGAAATGAAATGGCAGTAAAGATCAGATTAAAGAGATTAGGACAGAAGAAGGCTCCTTTCTATAGAATCGTTGTTGCAGATTCAAGAACTGCACGTAACGGTCAGAGCATCGATGAGATCGGAACATACGATCCCACTAAGGATCCCAGCGAGTATCACGTAGATGCTGAGGCAGCTAAGAAGTGGTTAGCAAACGGTGCACAGCCTACCGAAACTGTTGCAAAGATTTTCAAGTTAGCTGGTATCGAGAAATAAGTGAGGTAGACCAATGAAGGAATTAGTGGAAGTAATCGCAAAAGCCTTGGTCGATTACCCGGATCAGGTCGTAGTCACTGAGACAGAAACTGACAAATCCATCGTTGTGGAGCTTCGCGTTGCACAGTCCGATATGGGTAAGGTAATCGGTAAGCAGGGTCGAATTGCGAAAGCAATCCGTTCTGTTGTGAAAGCAGCAGCCTCAAAAAGTGAAAAGAAGGTTATTGTAGATATCATGCAGTAGCCATTGAGATGCATGTGTTGATACGCTTTGTGCGCAGTCACGCATGCGTTTCTTTTTCTCGACTGATAAAAACCAGCAGCTATAAGGAGAATGATATGGAAGATTTATTGCAGGTCGGTGCAATTTTAGATACACACGGACTGCGTGGCGAGGTCAAAGTATTCCCGACGACCGACGACGCATCCCGTTACGACGATCTGACAGAGGTGGAATTACAGAAAAAAGACGGCAGCTATCTGCATATGGAGGTAGAGCATGTCCGCTATTTCAAGAACCTCGTGATCGTAAAATTCAAGCATTATGACAATATCAACGACATCGAGCAGTACAAAAAATGCAACCTCTATGTCACACGCGAGCATGCGGTAGAGCTGGCAGAAGATGAATATTTTGTGGCAGATCTCATCGGTCTGACCGCCAGAAGTGATGAGGGTGAGATCCTCGGTACACTTGCCGATGTGCTCACCACCGGAGCCAATGACGTCTATGTGATCAGAACCCCGGAAAAGGAAGAACTTCTCGTACCGGCGATCCATGACTGTGTGCAGGAGGTCAATATACAGGAAGGGTATGTGACACTGCATCTGCTGCCGGGACTGCGCGAGTTAAATAAAAAGGATTAAGCCATGAATTTTCATATATTAACACTGTTCCCCGATATGGTGTCGCAGGGACTGAACACGAGTATCATCGGACGTGCCGCTGACAAGGGACTCGTCACGATCGACTGTATCAATATCAGGGATTATACATTGGACAAACATAAAAAAGTCGATGATTATCCGTACGGCGGTGGCGCCGGCATGGTCATGCAGGCACAGCCGGTCTATGATGCATGGCGCTCAGTCGTGGAACGGATCGGCTACAAGCCACGCACGGTATATCTGACTCCGCAGGGAGCGATCTTTTCCCAGCCGCAGGCAAAGGAACTGGCAGCAGAGGAGGATCTGATCCTGTTGTGCGGTCATTATGAGGGTATTGATGAGCGTGTCCTTGAGGAGATCGTCACAGACTACGTTTCGATCGGAGACTATGTGCTGACCGGAGGAGAACTGCCCGCGATGGTCATGGTGGATGCGATCAGCCGGATGGTGCCGGGCGTGCTGACAAACGACGAATCCGGCAGCACCGAATCACTCGAGGGCAATCTATTAGAATATCCCCAGTATTCGCGCCCGGAGGAGTGGAATGGCAGGAAAGTACCGCCGATCCTGTTGTCGGGTGATCATGCGAAGGTCGATGCATGGCGCAGGGAACAGTCGATCCTGCGTACCGCAGAGCGCAGACCGGATCTGCTAGAGAAAGCACAGTTGACAGAGAAAGAGCAACGAACCATTGCTGCTTTAGAGCAGATGAAGGGGGATGCCAGAAGATGAAAAGAATGAAAAAAATCGCAGCACTGTTACTGGTAGCCGCACTCACATGCACCGCAATGCCTCAGACCGCGGATGCTGCATATGCTGCGGCTACAGACAATGTGGCAGCGGTGAGGGCAAACAGCCCGAAGCTGAGTGATTCAAAAGTGAAGCTCAAGGTGGGAGAAAAATATAAGCTCACATATTCAGGTATGACAGGTACTGTAAAATGGAAGAGCAGCAACAAGTCTGTTGCAACCGTAAACAGCAAGGGGCTCGTGAAAGCCAAAAATCCGGGCAAGGCGACGATCACCGTAACAGGAGCAAAAGCGACACTCAAGTGTACGGTACGGGTGCGGCTGACCCAGAAGCAGGTACAGGATCAGTTGTTCGAACTCTATGAGGAATACCCCGAGGGCATGTCATGGACAAACGAGAATCACAGCTATTATTGGAAGGCAATCAATACCTACTGCTACGGATGTATCGCTTTTGCAGGTGAGATGAGTGACCGATTATTCGGCAAGGATGCAAAAGTAACCACGCATAGAAATTTTGACAAGATCAAGGTCGGTGATCATATCCGCATCGGGGATTATCACTCGGTGATCGTGCTGGCAAAGGGACCGGATGAACTGATGGTTGTAGAGGGCAATTATAATTCATCCGTACACTGGGGACGCGAGATCAGCAAGAATGAACTGAAGTCACAGGGATTCTATGTGCAGACCCGTTATTAGGCGATATTCATGTCTGCATTTTACAAAAAACACTTGCAAAACACTATGCAATCTGATAAAATCGATTTGTTGTGAAAATAGGCGATGGTCCTCTGGAATGTAATTGTGACATTTTAAGAACATCAAAATAACAGGAGGTCACAAAATGAATAACACAGAAATCATCAAGAACATTGAAGCAGCTCAGATGAAAGAGCAGATCCCTAAGTTCAACGTAGGTGATACCGTAAAAGTATACGGCAAGATCATCGAGGGTAACCGCGAGCGTGTACAGGTATTCGAGGGAACCGTATTAAAGAGACAGGGAAGCAGCAACCGCGAGACATTCACAGTTAGAAAGTTATCTAACGGTGTAGGTGTAGAGAAGACATGGCCCTTACATTCTCCCAACGTAGAGAAGATCGAAGTTGTTCGTCGTGGTAAGGTTCGCCGTGCGAAGCTGAACTACTTACGTGGACGTATCGGTAAGGCTGCAAAGGTAAAAGAGCTGGTAAAATAGTTTTTGCTGTGTAAGAACTATTACGAGAAATTGCAAGAAGAAATTGCGAAAAGAAAGGGCAGATACGGTTGTATTTGTCCTTTTTTCGTTATATGATGTAACGGTACAGAACAGTCACCACAAAGGAAGTTATTATGGCACGGAGAAAAGGCCTGAATTTCAGGAAAAAGAAACGAGAGTTAAATATCCCGCTCCTGCGGGAGATCGCGATATGGGTCATAGAGATCGCTATTACAGTGGCACTCGCAGGTGTGTGCGTCTATTTTGTAGGAGCGCGGACGACGATCATCGGACAGTCGATGGGATCGCAGCTACAGGACGGCGATCAGGTGCTGATCAATCGTTTTGTGTACAAAGTCAGCAAACCCAAGGCGGGAGATGTCATCGTATTTTTGCCGAACGGCAATGAAAAATCGCACTATTATGTCAAGCGCGTGATCGCAGCAGGTGGAGACACACTGCAGATCATAGACGGTGTCATCTATGTCAATGATGCGCCGGCAGAGAAGGTGCATTTTACGGGAACGATCTCAGATCCCGGTGTGGCGGCGGAGAAGATTACGCTGGAATCGGATGAGTGTTTCGTGATGGGCGATAATCCGTCAGGCAGTGAGGACAGCCGGTTCGCCAATATCGGTAATGTGAAGTCAGATTATATCATCGGAAAGGCATGGTTCAAGCTGTTGCCGTTCTCCGATGCAGGATTTATAGATTAGGAGAAAATATATGCAGTTTCAATGGTACCCCGGTCACATGACCAAGGCAAAGCGACAGATGCAGGAGGATATCAAACTCATTGATCTGATCATAGAACTGGTGGATGCAAGGATCCCGATGAGCAGCCGCAATCCGGATATTGATGAACTGGGAAAAAATAAGGCGCGTCTGATCCTGCTCAACAAGGCAGACCTCGCAGATGAGCGGGCAAACCAGGCGTGGACGGAATATTTTGAGAAAAAGGGCTATTCCGTTGTGCGGATGGATGCGCGCAGCAAGGCACAGATCAAGCCGGTCAACAATGCGATCTTAGAAGCATGTAAGGAAAAGATCGAGCGTGACAGACGCCGGGGGATCAAGAATCGTCCGGTGCGTGCGATGGTCGTCGGCATCCCGAATGTCGGCAAATCGACATTTATCAATTCTTTTGCCGGAAAGGCATGCGCCAAGACCGGTAATAAGCCCGGCGTGACCAAGGGAAAACAGTGGATCCGTCTGAACAAGAGCGTGGAACTGCTCGATACACCGGGTATTCTCTGGCCCAAATTCGAGGATCAGAGTGTCGGATTAAAGCTCGCGCTGATCGGTTCGATCAAGGATGAGATCTTAAATATCGATGAGATGAGTCTGGAACTGATCCGGCTGCTGCAGCGTCAGCCGGCCGATGCGCAGGCACTGCGTGAGCGATATGAACTGACAGAGACGGAGGATGCAGTGCGTATATTAGAGCAGATCGCCGTGAACCGCTCCTGTATCAAAAAGGGTGGTGAACTGGACTATTCCAAGGCAGCGGCACTATTGCTCGATGAGTTCCGCAGTGGTACGATCGGTCGCATCACACTGGAGAGACCGGAGGAGTATGACGCATGAAAAATATAGGAAAAAGCCTGCTGGGGCTGATGTTATATATCATACTGATCTTTGGAGCAGCGTATCTGTTCGGGCATTTTGTAGTCGGACAGGTAGAGGTGGACGGGCCTTCGATGAATGATACGCTACAGGATGGCGACCGGCTGCTCATGAACAAATTCACGTATCGTGTGAAACAATTGGACAGATATCAGATCGTGGTCTTTAAATATGCCTATGATACGGAGACAGATTATATCAAAAGGGTCATCGGACTGCCGGGCGAGACCGTACAGATCGATGACGAGGGAACGATCTATATAGACGGAGCGCCGCTGCAGGAAGACTACGGCAAAGAGGTGATCGAGGATCCGGGCATGGCAGAGGATGAGATCACACTCGGAAAAGATGAATATTTCGTACTGGGTGACAACCGCAACAACAGCAGTGACAGCCGTGATCCGGATGTAGGTGCTGTCTCAAAGGATCAGATCAGGGGCACAGTGTGGCTTCGGATCAGACCGGATTTTGGATTGCTGAAGTGACCGGAAAAGGATAAGCTTATGACACAGGAAAAAAAGATCGGTGTGATCAGGGAAGAATTAAAACAGACAGCAGATGAAGACCTGCAGGTGTTCATCGAAGCATACGGTGCGGATGCGCGCTCCGGGGTGCAAAAGCTGGTCGAACAGGCAGATAAGCGCCTGCGCAGGCTGGAGGCAGAGCGACAGCGTATCTACGATCTGCAGGCTTATGAGCGTCAGTATCCGCAGGCAGCATATATCTGCGGAATCGATGAGGTCGGCAGAGGACCGCTTGCGGGACCGGTTGTAGCAGGGGCTGTCATTCTGCCGAAGGACTGTGAGATCTTATATATCAATGATTCAAAAAAACTCTCTGCCGCAAAACGCGAGGAATTATACGATGTGATCATGGATCAGGCGGTCGCGGTCGGGATCGGACAGGCGTCACCGCAGCGGATCGACGAGATCAATATTTTGCAGGCGACTTACGAAGCAATGCGTGAGGCTATCAACAATCTGCAGGTTAGACCCGATATATTATTAAATGATGCAGTAACGATCCCACAGGTAGATATCCCACAGGTGCCGATCATCAAGGGAGATGCCAAGAGCATCTCGATCGGAGCAGCGAGTATCATCGCAAAGGTGACGAGGGATCGCATGATGGTGGATTATGATAAGCTGTATCCGGGTTATGCATTTGCAGAAAACAAGGGGTATGGTTCCGCAGCACATATCGAGGCATTGAAACGTCTCGGTGCGACACCGATCCACAGACAGTCATTTATCGGACACTTTGTATAACAGATAGACCGCATGGGGGAAGACCAGATGCAGATTTCTTATGTCGGACAATACAATAAAAGCGCCGGGCAGCCGGTAGGCACACCGGTTCCGAGTACCGCCGTCACGAGCCTGACGGCGGCGATCAGGGAACTGGCACCGGGCAGTATTTTCGAAGGAAATATATCCTTTGTCAAAGGACAGAATGTGATCCTGAGTCTGGAGAACGGACAGAATGTACATGCCAGACTGGATAAAAATGCGTTGAAACTCGTGCAGGGACAGTCGATGTTCTTTCAGGTGAAATCCAATGAGGATGGTGTCGTGGCGATCCGCCCTTATATGGGCACCGGGACGTCCAATCCGACACTGATGCGTGCGCTGCAGGCGGCGGGACTGCCGATCGATGAGCGTAATCTGCAGATGGTGGATGCGATGATGAAGGAGCAGATGCCGATCAACGCGGATGCGCTCTCTGAGATGCATCGTGCGATCGTGGGAAATGAAGGCATCAGCGTGGATACACTGGTGCAGATGCGTAAGCTCGATCTGCCGGTCACACCGCAGATGGCGGCACAGTTTGAAAACTACAGAAATGATACACATGCGCTGCTCGGACAGATGAATGATCTGATGGAGGAACTGCCGCAGTTTCTGGAATCGCAGAATATGGATGTACCGGAACTGGTGCAGACAAATGCGCAGCTGCTCGATATTCTCACCGGGGGGCTTGAATCGGAGCAGGTGGCCTCAGCGGATGGACAATCGCAGGAACTGTCAGACGGATCAGGGCAGACCGATATCCTGCCGCCGCTCGCGTCAGGCGCAGACGGTGAAGTGGAAGGCATGTTTTTTGATGGTGAAGCAGCAGATGCAGATATAGAACCTGCAGTGCATTATGCACCGCAGCAGCTCGGTGCGGTTCTGGATCCCCAGACGCAGGAGAGTTTTTCGGATCTTCTGCGCAGTATCGGTGATCTGGCAGACAGTGATGTGATCTTTGATGAGGACGGTGATCTGAACCTGAATCTGACATCGCGCAAGTTATTGTCGATGATCGACCAT
>Ga0129312_1000725_pt1 | contig 24697 bp, 24 predicted proteins | sample O827metagenome_FD_94434 | JGI IMG/M metagenome (GOLD analysis project Ga0129312, IMG submission 94434) | Orangutan group fecal microbial communities from Wisconsin, USA - O827 metagenome | ecosystem: Host-associated > Mammals > Digestive system > Large intestine > Fecal | place: USA: Wisconsin... | reverse complement strand
TCATTGTAGACCGATACTACCACAGAAACCAACTTATCCATAGATCTTTATCTCCATATCTGAATGCTCCGGGATACGTTTTTCTTCCGGAGGCAGCTTCATATAATCTCCGTATACCTGCGTCAGATAATGCTCCCAGCCCGTCGGGATAAAGAGCTTTGTATCCTCAAATTCTGTTTCCTTCACGCAGTCGCTCCACTCTCTTTTCATTTCCACATAGTAGTAGTTGGGGGCATAGTTTGTATAAAAGTAAAGCTCTGTCCTGCGGGCGGCATCTTTTTTACAGAGCTTCTTCCAGAGCCTGTAGGTAACAGGAAACGGGATCAGCTTTCCGATATTGGAAAGGACGCCAACAAAAAGCTTCATTTTCCCTTTGTAATCTGAATAATCGATCCGCCAGCGGTGTCCGAGAGCCAGTCCATACACAATGCAGTGGAAAAGCTTTGTAAGCTTTTTTGCAAGCTTTCCGTCCGGCAGGGGATCCATAATAAACAGATCCACATTCAGACGGCTGATCTTATCATCATAAAACTCCATTTTTCCGGATTCTTCAAATTTCCGGCTGTTATTGTAGGTGATGCGGGGAACAAAATCATAAAATGCCTTTCCGCCATGGTATTCATCCGGCTCCACAAGAGACATGCCCTCCGGCAGCTCTCTCCTTGCCACCTTGGCAAACATCTCGTAATTCGCCCTTGTAAATACCACATCCACATCATCATCCCACGGGATAAAGCCCTTATGGCGCACGGCTCCGAGGAGAGTCCCGGAGTCCAGTGCATATTTGATCTTATATTTTCGACAGATCCGATCGATTTCCTTTAACAGCTTCAGGTTCGTTTCATGAACCTTCGTCAGGTCAAAGGCTTTTTCCTGTTTGTTTGTATTCACTGTAATGATCCCTCTTTAATCACTTTTGCCATGTAGTCGATCTTCTCGTCCGTCATTCCCGGATATACGCCGACCCAGAAGGTATCTGTCATGATGCGGTCTGTATTGGAAAGTGTACCGACAACACGATATCCCTCTCCGCTCTTTCTCATCTCGTCAAAGCAGGGGTGTTTTGTCAGGTTCCCGGCAAAGAGCATTCTCGTCTGTACGCCATGCTCCTCCACATATCTGACGACACGGTTTCTGTCTACCCCGGGCTTGCAGGTGATCAGGAAGCCGAACCAGCTCGGGCGGGAGTTTTCAGCCGCCTCCGGAAGGATCAGACGGTCGGAGCAGTCTGCCAGCGCTGCCTTCAGGCGGTCAAAGTTGTGGCGCCTTTTTTCCACAAAGGACGGAAATTTATCTAACTGAGCACATCCGATAGCCGCCTGCATATCGGTGGCCTTTAAGTTATAGCCAAAATGGGAATATACATACTTGTGGTCATAGCCCAGAGGCAGCTCGCCATACTGTCTGTCAAAGCGATGGCCGCACAGGTTATCGCGGCCTGACGGACATACACAATCGCGTCCCCAGTCACGGAAGGAGCGGATGATCTTGTTTAAGAGCGGATCGTTTGTATAGACAGCTCCGCCTTCGCCCATTGTCATGTGGTGGGGCGGGTAGAAGCTGGAGGTACCGATATCTCCGACGGTTCCCGTAAATTTTTCCTCGCCGTTGATTGTATACCGGCTGCCCAGTGCATCACAGTTGTCCTCCACCAGCCACAGGCCATGCTTCGTACAAAATTCCTTTACGGCCTTCAGATCAAACGGGTTTCCTAAAGTATGGGCTATCATGACTGCCTTCGTTTTTTCTGACAACGCTGTCTCCAGCATATTTACATCAATATTATACTGCGGGATCGTTACATCCACGAAAACAGGAACGGCTCCAAACTGGATTGCCGGGGTCACCGTTGTCGGGAAGCCGGCTGCCACCGTAATGATCTCATCTCCGCGCTTTACCCGGCGTTCTCCAAGAAGCGGAGAGGTCAACGCCATAAATGCCACCAGATTCGCAGAGGAACCGGAATTTACCAGCGAACAGAATTTTACCTTCAGATATTCTGCCAGCTTCTTCTCAAACTGATCCGTGTAACGTCCGGATGTCAGCCAGAATTCTAAGGAGCTGTCCACCAGATTTACCATCTCCTGCCTGTCATAGACTCTGGATGCGTAAGGAATGCGGTCTCCCTCATGAAATTCTTTTTTCTGATTATGAAATTTATCTGCATACTCCGCCACCAGGGACAGGATCTCCTCCCGGGCTTCGGCTTCTGTTTTATTTTCAAACATTCTTATATCCTCCATAGCATGTACTTATTCCTGTATCCGGAACATGTCTTTAATCTGCCTGTCCATTACTTCGATCACGTCTTTTCCGCTTTCCATGGCGCCAAACCACTCCGTTGTAAGCTTCATTGCTTCTTTCACATGAAAGCGCGGACGCCATCCGAATACAGATTTTAAGCGGGAGCAGTCCAGCTTGAGGAAATTCGCCTCATGGGGGCCTCCGTCACTTTTATTGATCCATGTCATTTTGTTTCCCCACAGGCTGCAGAACATATCGACAAGCTCTCCTGTGGTTACACAGTCCTGATCGTCCGGCCCCACATTATAGTATCCGGCAAAGCTTTCATCCTCATACTGGGCTTTTGCGATCATAAGGTAGACTGCCAGCGGCTCTAAGACGTGCTGGTAAGGTCTTGTGGAATGAGGGTTCCGGACAACGATCGCCTCTTTTTTCATTGCGGCCCGGACGCAGTCCGGCACGATCCTGTCATTGGCAAAATCGCCGCCTCCGATCACGTTTCCGGCACGGCAGGTGGAGATCCCACAGTTTCTCCCTTCAAAAAATGATTTTTTATAGCTGTGGGTCACAAGCTCCGAGCAGGACTTGCTGTTCGAGTAAGGATCGTATCCATCCAGCCTGTCATTTTCGCGGTATCCGTACTCCCACTCCATATTTTCATACACCTTGTCCGTCGTGACATTTAAAAAGGAACGGACACAGGGAAACAGACGGACACATTCGAGAATGTTGACTGTTCCCATAACATTCGTTGCATAGGTGTATACAGGATCCTTGTAGGAATCGCGGACAATGGGCTGAGCCGCCAGATGAAGGACGATCTCGGGCCTTACCTCCTCAAACACCTGCTTTAAATGCTCCAGATCACGAATATCGCCGATCACGGAGCGCATCCTTCCTTCAAGCCCCGCCATCGTAAACAGGGCCGGCTCTGTCGGAGCCTCTAAGGAATATCCGGTCACTAGGGCACCGGCATTAACTAAGATCCTGCTGAGCCAGCTGCCCTTAAATCCGGTGTGGCCGGTCACCAGTACCCGTTTGCCTTTATAAAACTCATACACTTCTTTCAGATTCATGTTCTCACTCCCGGCTGTTTATTTCCAGATCTTCCACGGCGCATTTCCGGACTGCCACATCTCCTCCAGCTGCTGCTTTTCTCTCTGTGTGTCCATGCACTTCCAGAATCCCTCATGACGATAGGCCATCAGCTCACCATCTCCGGCAAGTCCTCTTAACGGCCCCTGCTCAAATACAGTCGTATCGCCCTCAATGTAATCGAAGACGCCCGGATTCATGACCATAAAGCCTCCATTGATCAGGCTTCCGTCATCATCATTCTTCTCGCGGAACGCATTGATCTGACCGGCCTCATCCATATCCAGCACACCGAACCTCTGGCCGATATTTACTGCTGTGATCGTAGCGATCTTTCCGTGGGAGCGGTGAAATTCCTCTAACGCCTTTAAATCGATATTGGAGAGTCCGTCCCCGTAAGTGAGCATAAACGGCTCGTCTCCCACATAGTCGCGGATCCTCTTTACCCGTCCGCCTGTCATCGTATTTAATCCTGTATCGATCAGGGTCACCTTCCACGGTTCGGAATAGTTATTGTGAACCTTCATGCTGTTATTGGCAAGATCAAAGGTGACATCCGAGGTATGCAGGAAATAATCTGCAAAGAACTCCTTGACCACATACTGCTTATAGCCCAGACAGATAATAAATTCATTATATCCAAACTGGGAATAGTATTTCATAATATGCCATAAAATCGGTTTTTCACCGATCTCGATCATTGGCTTTGGTTTTAAATGGCTCTCCTCACTGATCCTTGTACCAAATCCTCCTGCCAGAATTACAACCTTCATGGGTCCCCTCCTACTGTTTCTCCCGGAAAATATTCCATCCGTTTTCTTTTAATATCGTCAGCGCCTCCCGTGTTCCGGGTTTTCTGTATTCTAACGCTGCTTTTAATGTTTCCTCTGATTCCTGTTCAAAGTTCATCAATATCTGCTTTACTTCCAGATTATGGCTCTTTCTGTGGCGCCCGAAGGAAAATTCCTCCGCTGTGGTCAGAAGATTTCCTGCAAGGAAGACAAAAGCCGTAAGAACCATGGCTGCCCTCCGGCAGGTCTTCCTGTGGGTTTCCTCCTTCCATACCAGTGCGAAGGTCAGCAGGATCCCGATGATCCCGATCTGATACTGGAGTGCATAGCGGGAGCTCATACCGTAGCAGTCGTTCGGCATGAAGATCCAGCGGCTCACAAGTACCATCAGATGGTTCATTCCTCCTCCGGCTAACAGCATGAGCGGAAGGATCGTCCTTTCCGCCAGTCCGCTGGAAAAGTTAAGCCACAATGCCATAAAATAGGCCAAGATAACAAGCAGTCCCAGAAGGCACCACACCTTCCCCGGGATACCTGTCAGGTGCCTATCTATCAATTCTACTCCAAAAACCATAGATGCGAAAGACTTAAGTAGAAATTTAATAAAAAATACAGGTTCCTTTAATAAATTCTGAGCGAGAGAGCCTCCTGCTGCTCCGGAATACTCATATACTGCCTGTGAATTGCTCCACAGATAGATGAGAAACGGAATGACCGCATCAAAAAGTGCTATGATCAGTCCGGGCTTGTTCCATACGCGTTTTTTCAAAACCATGAACAGATAGGCAAGAACAAGCGTGACCGTGTAGATCGCACAGTAGGGTCCTGCCACACCCAAGGTGATAAGGGGCGGAAGGAGCAAAAGCAGCACACGGCTTCGTACCCCTGCACCTGTCCTTCGCTCTGCGTCTGTCTCGTTCCCCGTACCTGCCCTTCGCTCTGCGTCTGTTTCGTTCCCCGTACCTGCCCTTCGCTTTGCGTCTGTCTCGTTCCCCGTACCTGCCCTTCGCTTTGCGTCTGTCTCGTTCCCTGTACCTGCCACAGCTCCCGCGCGCGCTCCATACTCATTTCCGTATGCCTTATCGAGGAGCCGGTAGTTGTAATAAAAACAGGCAAAGGCAAGGAAATGTGCCCAGCCGGTTCCGTTATACAGCATCTCCCATTTATTCAGGCTGAACATCACTGCCATGATTACCGCATACCAGCCGAAAGAGATCTTTTTTTGATAGCTGTAGCCTGCGATAATACAAGCCGATGCTCCAAAGCACAGCACGCTGAGTACCCGGTCGAAGGTAACGCTGTATCCAAAAACCGTTACATTTACCGCCCGTTCCAAATAATTGATCGGAATTCTGGTCAAAAGATCCGGGACAAAGAATTTTTTCGGATCCCATATATCCGGAAGATAGGAATTGATCAGCCGGATATAATCGGAATATACCATGTCGATCGCCGCGGTGTGCAGATACAACAGATAAAACAGAACACCCAGCACCGGCAGTATAAAATAAAAATACTTTTTTAAACCCTTCATTTCCATCCTCCGGAGCTACTGTACTAGATTTGAGGGCTGCCCCTTTCCGGAAGTCCTTCTGTGCCGCGGATAATATCTGCGGCGGGCTGTTTTTTCTGTCCCGGCCGCCTTATTGTCCGAAGGCTGCGGCTGTTTTACCGCCTGCTTCTCTGACTGATTCCGCTGCTCTGCCCGTTTCTTTGGCTGGCCGGACTGACAGACCATTGTTTCCGGCTGGACTGTCTGCTGGATTGTCTGCTGTTTTACCGCCTGCTTCTTTGGTTGACCGGACTGACGAGGCTGTTTGACCGACGGCTGTTCTGATTGAGGCTGCTTTTCCGCCTGTTTCCTTGGCTGACCGGACTGACGAGGCGCTTTTCCGGATTGGACTGCCTGCTGGACTGTTTGCTGTTTTTCCGCCTGTTTCCTTGACTGGCCGGACTGGCGAGGCTGTTTTACCGACGGCTGTTCTGATTGAGGCTGCTTTTCCGCCTGTTTCCTTGGCTGACCGGACTGACGAGGCGCTTTTCCGGATTGGTCATTCGTTTTTTTTGTGTTCTGCCGGGGCTTCTGAGCTGCCGTCTGCCTGCCCGGCCTCAGCTCGTTATTGCGGACATGCTTTCTTTTGTGGCCTGCATGCTTTTCCGCAACTGTTTTCAGGATATCCTCCAGATAATTAAACTGGGTCCACGCCTCCTCCTTTGAGCTGAAGTTCTCATGGACGGCTTTATTTCCGATGACGCGCACCTCGTTCATCTCCCACTTGGCTACGCGATCCAGATATCCGTTTTCCTCCATCCACCATCCAAACTGCTGGTGGGTCATCACATTTTTGCGGCTCGGATTTCGTCTTCCGTTTTTCTCCATCTGGGTTTTTGCATTCGCCACAGCCTGAGCCGTGTTATCCAGCTGGATCCCATTATTCTCCGCTACCAGCTTCAGTAACAGCTCTAAGTTCTGTCTTCCCTTAACCATCGCCGCATTAAACTCACCGCGGCGGAGCCACTGTTTTTCTTTTTTTAATTCCCGTTTCACCGGATTCAAATACGCTGTTTTTTTAATAAAAAACAGGATGGCTGCTGCTGCGATCCCCGCAGTAAATATGAGCACAGCCATGATCCCGAGGAATAAATACTTCTGTACTATCATTCTGTCATCCCCGCTTTTCGTGTTTCGGCCCCATCCCGACGATCATCGCCAGATGGTCCTTTCCCCTTTGTTCTTTTGCATCTTTTACATAAAAATTGCAGGAGAGCTCCAATGAGATCGTCTGATGAGGTGCGGCGCTGATCTCATACTCCATGCTGTTGTCTGTAAATACCATGTCTGTTAATCGCTCTCCGTTGACCCGGATCCGGCACACTTCATTTCCCGTGATCTCGCCCGGATAATAAAACCGGAGAACGACCCCCTTTGTTTCATCGTTCGTAAATACGATCCTTGCTTTCTCATCCACCCAGCCGTCTGCATAGCTTCCGTATACATACTCCAGCTGCTGCTCCTTGGCAAAGGCCGTTACGTCCTGATACGCATTATGCTCCGGATCCTCCCTGAGGAGCACATCATTCTCACCGAGCTCCTCCAGATCGAAGGCGCTTTCAATGAATTTTATCGGCAATCCGCTGTTTCCGCTTTTCCGTCCGTAGACCTTAAGGAAGGTTTTGGCGGTAAACTCACTCAGCTCATACTTGTTTCCGATGATATAGACCTGCTTTTGGAAAATATCATCACCATATCTCCCGTAGGTCTCCTCCGCCAGTGAATTATACCTGAGCTGATTCGGCCAGTAATAAAGCTTCTCCCAGCCGCCGCGGTAATATACCTCTGTCGGTATAAGAAGCAGTGAATACAGGATGACCAGCACACCGGCCTTTCCCATCACGGAGGACATATAGGCAAAGATCAGGAGTGCTGCCGCGTAGACAACGTATACCCAGCGCATCTCGACCCGTATGGTCACGCTGGAGGAGCCGATATTTAAAATAACAAAGCTTATAAGTAGAAGCAGATCCCGGAAATATTTCCCCTGATCCTTTTTATTTTTTATCAGACCGGCGATAAAAAAGACGATGGAGAGACCGATCACTCCATCCGCCGCCAGCACGAGGATACGGATCCGGCGGGAGGATTCCTGAAAAGGAATGCCGCAAAGATGCTCCGGGCCGGCATTGATCCCGAATACATATCCGACCTGCTCCCATGCGTATCCGATCGCATCCATAAAATGGAATGTATCCGACACCTCTGTACCGCCGGTCCCCGCCGGCAGCAGGGTTCCGATCATAATAAGACGGATCATCTGGATAAGCACCACGGTTCCGAGAGCGGTAAGAAACAGCGGCCAAAGCTTATCCTTTTTCCGGCTTCTCTTTACATGGGGCTGTGTGGTCTTCCCCAGTATAAGCCCGAGAAGCAGGAGCGGGAACAGTGCCATATACCGCTCATGGATAAAGCTCACGGTAAAGTACAAAAGGTCTGCCGCCAGATAATCCCCGGGATTCCGACCGTTAATATAACGATACAGAAAGTACAGCATTCCGACCGCCGCCCAAAGAGCCAGACTCTCCATCAGACCGTAAAACTGACTGATCTGATAATAGCTCAGTCTGGAAAGGAGAAATGCCGCCGCGAGTGAGAAGCTCACCACGCGCCTTCCTCTGCTGAGCTTTGCTGCGATCCGGTACAGGCAGAAGGCAATAATGCTGTTTAAAATAATATTGAAGGGAACCATCAGGGCCACATGACCTCCGAGAAACAACAGCTCCAGCCATGCCGCAAGATAGAATATAAAACGGAACCGTGTTCCTCCTACCGGAAATACGAACTCCCGAAAACTCTGTTCGCCGTAGCAGGACCATAAATACAGGTCATCCATATACAGTCCCTTTAGCTCCACGCCGCGATTAATAAAAAAGCCAAAACCTAAGAGCAATACAAAAACCAGAAGCTCTCCCTTCCGTTTTTCGTATTCTGCCGTTGCTCGTTCTCGAAAATTCATGTTAATTCCCCTTACTGCTGTTCACCCGGCCAATATTTCCGGGTAAAGGTATCGAGCTCTCCCAAAGCTCCCGAAAGCTCAGGCTCTGACACAAATTTGGCCAGCCCATTCCCGTTTTCATAATAGATATCTGTCAGATATCCCTTCCGGATCAATTCCGTAACATTTCTGAAGGCTTCCGTCCCGGGCTTTAAATACCCGCTGCCAAAATAGGCATAATCTGTCTGTGCATACTCCAGATAAGCCGCCAGTTCCTCCGAGCTGGCGGAGATCAGGAAGTTTCCTCCGCTTCCTTCGATATCCGTATAGCTCTGGGCATTACACGGGAACAAAAGCATACGCGGCTGTTCCCCGAATACGATGACCCGGTTCCTGTCATCTTCAGCCAGCAGCTCCCATATCCTTCCATTTCCGCTCTGCTCCATCCTGATCTTTTCCTCTGCGCGATGATCGTAATAGCCCGCATGGAACAGCTTCACCGGTGACAGTCCGAGCGTCCCGCTCCAGTTGCTTACGGCCGTAATGGAAACATTAAATAAGGCCACCGGAATCAGAACCTTTATTACCGAATAGGCAAACGGCCTGAAGGAAATCTTTGAGATCAGGATCGCTGCCAAAACAGCAGACAGCGTGTAAAGAAGGATAAAATAATTTCCATCCACCTGCCATAAAAGATAGAGTGCAGCAAGGCTTACGGCACCATCAGCCAAAAACAGGCAGATCAGGCATAACAGAGGCGCCTTATTTCTCTTTTTGATGCCGTCCATGCGTACAAACAGCGGGAGGCAGAACAGGACAAGAAAGATCAGCAGATAGGGCGTTCCCCATGCGATCCTCACATGTGCCATATCATCTCCCACCGGGGCCAGCAACACTCCGTACAAGCGCTTCAGCAGATGCTTGATCCCGCTTAAAGAAAACAGAGCGCCTCCGTTGGAGGGAAGCGTGTCCACACGGAAGGGATACCGCACCTCAAATCCCAGCCGCTCCCACACCGAGTAGAATACCGATGTCACCGGAAGTCCCGTCAGCAGCCACGTCCGCAGCCAGACAAGCCCCCACATGCACAGCATAGGGATCCACGAGATCAGAAAACGCTCCCGCAGACAGAGCTTAAATCGCTTTGTCACAAGGAAAAATACGAAGGCAGTCCCGGCCAGCATCGTAGAAAATACCAGCGCTGTCGGCTTTAATACCATCGTCATGAAAAACGCATTTCCTGCCGCTGCCAGAAGGAGCATTTTCTGCTTTTTTACATACAGAAGCAGGAAATATATCATGAACAGCTGGAACATGGCTGTTGCCGAGTCGGTCTTAGCCGTGATCCCCATATTCATGATCCCCGGAATACTTGACAGGATCGCCATGCAGAGGATCCCGCATTCCCGTCTGGCGAACAGGCCCACGATCGCGTCTGCGGTGCAAAGGATCCCGACCGTCATCCATAGCTGAAAGCTCAGGATAAAGCTGTAGGAGGGAAGTCCGGAGAGCGGAAACAGTAGGATCTCTAACCCCTTTGAGTAGGTATACACTACATTGATGCTGCCCATATTTTCATAGATCCCGCGGCCGTCGTTTAAAATATACTCTGGGCGGAGTCCGTAATGGAGGGAATCGTAATCCGCACAGATATTCATTCTTCCCGCCTGTAAAAGCAGCATGGAGATCATGAACGCAAGAAGGAGCGCAGCCGGAAGGGATGGCCCGCCCTCTTTGGCTGTCCACAGTACCCTGCTTCTCTCCCGCATCCTTTTACATTCTTCCCGGCCTGATACTGCCGGTAAAAAAGTGGCTGCCGTCAGAAGAAAGATCGCCGCCCTTGTATAGGGGATCCCGCCGATCCCGGCAAGGGACATAAGACAGAACAGTAGGATCACGCTGCCGCAGCCTAACGTCAGGTCCACCATACATGTACTTCTGTGGTATTCCGTAAATCTTTTCTTTCCGTCGATTACGCGCCGTATGGCGCCTCCGCTGCGGATGAGGACGGCCACATAGAGCCCGGAAAGAAGGATCGGCAGTAAGACCTGATGGAGCCATGCAAAAAACGACGCAGCAGTCACTGCCGCTATTGCCCTCGCCCGGTTATTTTTCGGAAGAAAAATACAGAAAAATTCCAACACAAATAAAGCTGCGATCTCTAAAAGCAGCTTTATTGTCTCCGGTCTGCATAGCCGCACACCGTCTATTCCCGTTACATAGATCTGGCCGATGCCAATCAGGATCGATGGCATCACCACCATAGCCAGAACGATCAGTGAGAACCATTCCCGCCTTCTTGTCATATCCGGGGTTTCCTTCCCATTATAGTTTTACATCTCATAGAAATGATCCTCCAGCATCAGACAGAGCGCATGGTAGATCGGAAGGTGAAGCTCTTGGATCTTATATGTCTCCTGCTCCGGCACCACGATCGCCACGTCGGCCAGCTTTGCCAGCTTTCCGCCGTCCCGTCCGGTCAGTCCGATGACCTTCATCCCCTTTGCCTTCGCCGTAACTGCTGCATACATCACATTTTCCGAGTTTCCGGATGTACTGATGCCTAAAAAGACGTCTCCTTCTTTGCCATACCCGTTTACCTGCTGGGCATAAGAAAGCATGCCATCCACATCGTTTGCAAAGGCACTGGACAATGCGGCGTGGTTCGTCAGCGCGATCGCTGGAAGTCCCTGCTGAAGCTTTTCGGAAAGCTCTCTCCCCCGGATCGGATCTGTATCGATCAGGGCGCATTTCAGCTCCTTGGGCAGAGGACGGCGCTTCACAAAGCCCTTCATCAGCTCTCCGACGATGTGCTCTGCATCCGCTGCACTCCCGCCGTTTCCGGCGATCAGAAGCTTTCCTCCGTTTTCGTAACAGGCTTCCAGAAGACTGTAGGCCTTATTTACGTCATCCCGCACGATCCCCAGAACGGGATAACGCATAACCAGTTCGTTCAACATAGCTTATTCCTCCTGATGCCATCCATTTTAACACATCCCCCGACGTCTTTCCAGTATTTTATGAGGCCGGGAAGCTTTGTGGGGTAAGTGCGCATCTTTGGCACGTTAGTGCCTTTTTTATGTAACAGGGAATTCCTCGGAATTTCCTGTCGCATAAAAAAATCCGCAGGAGGGTTTCCCTTCCTGCGGATCAAAACATTCCAAGTATAAAAACAGATTACTTAAGAGTGATCTTAGCGCCTTCAGCCTCAAGCTTTGTCTTGATGTCGTTAGCTTCTTCCTTGGAAGCACCCTGCTTAAGAACCTTCGGAGCGCCGTCTACAACGTCCTTAGCTTCCTTAAGACCAAGACCTGTTACTTCACGAACAACCTTGATAACTTTAACCTTGTTCGGGCCTACCTCTGTAAGCTCAACGTCGAACTCTGTCTTTTCTTCCTCAGCTGCTGCTGCCGGACCTGCTGCTACAACAACGCCTGCTGCTGCGGATACACCAAATTCTTCCTCACAAGCTTTTACTAACTCGTTTAACTCTAATACGGATAATTCCTTGATAGCTTCGATAAATTCAGCTGTTGTTAACTTTGCCATTATTATTTACCTCCATTAATTTTCTATTTTCACGTTTATGCTTCAATAATTTATGCAGCGTTACGCTGCTTTTGGCTTATGCCTCTGCGGACTCGCCCTTCTTCTCTGCGATCTGATTGAGAACGCGTGCGAAGTTGGTAATCGGAGACTGCATGCTTCCGAGAAGTCTTCCAAGAAGGATCTCTCTGGACGGGATAGAAGCGATCACATTGATTGCCTTTGCATCATAGTACGTTCCTTCTACTACGCCGCCTTTTAATTCAAGCTTATCAGCCTTCTTAGCAAATTCAGCTAAGATTCTTGCCGGAGCTGTAGCATCTGTTTTGGAAACTGCAAGAGCAGTCGGTCCTTCCAGATTCGGCTCAAGAGCTTCAAAAGCTGTTCCCTTTGCTGCGAAGCGGATCATTGTGTTCTTATATACTTTATAAGTAACACCTGCTTCTCTTAACTGTTTACGAAGTGCAGTATCCTGCTCAACAGTTAATCCACGGTAGTCAACAACTACTGCGGAAGCAGCTCCGTCGAAAAGCTCAGCAATTTCAGCTACTACTGGCTGCTTTAATTCAACTTTTGCCATGATTGGTTTACCTCCTGTTTTATTTTAGCATTGTAAAGCCGTCACAGCATCTATAACAAGGAAAACCTCTCCATCGCGAGGACAGAGAGGTTTACAAAATTCTGCTTGTGAGTTTTGTATGTTCCTCGGCAGGTGTTTTCAACTTACGCCTTACGGCACCTACTGTCTTCGGCATTCAATACTCGAATACTTTAACATAATTTATCCGGATTGTCAATCACTTTCTCGGACTGATTTTAAACTCAGCGGAAGGAAATTAGTTCATTAACTTCGCTACGTTTAATTTTACGCCCGGGCCCATTGTGGAAGTAAGAGTTACGCTCTTTAAGTAAGCGCCCTTTACTGTGCTTGGTTTTGCCTTCATGATTGCATCCATAAGCGTCTGGAAGTTGTCCGCTAACTGTTCTTCTGTGAAAGAAGCCTTACCTACTGGCACGTGGATAATGTTTGTCTTATCGAGTCTGTACTCAATCTTACCAGCTTTGATCTCGTTGATAGCCTTTGTGATATCCATTGTAACTGTACCAGCCTTCGGGTTCGGCATTAAGCCCTTCGGTCCGAGTACACGTCCAAGACGACCAACAACGCCCATCATATCCGGTGTAGCTACAACTACATCGAAATCTAACCAGCCTTCGTTCTGGATCTTCGGAATTAATTCCTCTGCTCCAACGAAATCAGCACCTGCAGCCTGAGCCTCGTCAGCCTTCGGTCCCTTTGCGAAAACAAGGATTCTTACTGTCTTACCTGTTCCGTGCGGCAGAACAACAGCACCACGGATCTGCTGGTCAGCATGACGGCCATCACAGCCTGTTCTTAAGTGAGCCTCGATAGTCTCATCGAATTTTGCAACAGCAGCTTTCTTTACTAAAGCGATAGCGTCTGTTGTATCATAAAGAGTAGCGCGGTCGATAGCTTTAGCCGCTTCTACGTATCTTTTTCCTCTTTTCATTTCAAAAAACCTCCTGTGGTATTGTCGGGAGTGCTCCCTCCCACGTATTTGTTACTAATCCTCTACAACGATACCCATGGAACGAGCGGTTCCTGCGATCATGCTTGTTGCAGCCTCAATGCTTGCAGCGTTAAGATCCGGCATCTTTAATTCAGCGATCTTCTGAACCTCTGCTCTGGACAGAGTAGCTACCTTTGCCTTGTTCGGGGTTGCAGAACCGGATTTAATCTTAGCAGCCTTCTTTAATAATACAGCTGCCGGCGGTGTCTTTGTGATGAAGCTGAAGCTTCTGTCTGCATATACTGTGATAACAACCGGGATGATCATATCTCCCTGGTCAGCAGTTCTTGCATTGAATTCCTTTGTAAACTGTACGATATTAACGCCATGCTGTCCAAGTGCCGGACCAACTGGCGGAGCTGGTGTAGCCTTTCCTGCCGGAATCTGTAATTTGATATATCCTGTTACTTTCTTTGCCATAATTAGGCACCTCCTAAATAATGTGGTAATGTCGGGGATTTCCCTCCCACGCGTGCATCTTCGCCTTATCGGATACACGGCTGCCTAAGCTGCCGCATACAGTGTGCGAACGACCTTCTGCGGCTTACACAGCGGGCTGTGGGCCTTTTTGGTCTCATCTACATCTTTTTCACTTCAGAGAAATTCAGTTCTACCGGTGTCTCACGGCCGAACATTTCTACGTCGATCGTAAGGGACTGCTTCGTTTCGTTAACTGTTTTAACAACGCCTACAGTATCCTTCCATGCGCCGGCTGTAACCACGATGGTATCACCGACTGCAAAATCAACGATTACTCCGGTTGCTTTAAAGCCAAGATTTCTCATCTCATCTTCGCTGAGTGGTACCGGTTTGGATCCCGGTCCCACAAAGCCAGTCACGCCTCTCGTGTTTCTAACCACATACCATGTATCATCGTTCATGATCATGTGGATCAGCACATAGCCGGGAAACATTTTGCGCTCGACCTGCTTCTGGGCGCCGTTCTTCAACTCGATAACTTCCTCCAGCGGAACGGAAACCTCTAAGATCTGATCCTGAAGTCCCCTGTTCTCGATCGTTTTTTCAATATCAACCTTGACCTTATTCTCATATCCGGAATACGTGTGTACTACATACCATTGTGCTTCTGACATAGTTTCACCTCATCCTTACCCAATAATAATATTGAGACCATATTTAATGATCAGATCAAGGACTGCGATCGTGATTCCCATGAGGACTGTTACGATTATGACCACAACAGACTGCTTTCTGAGGGAATCCTTATCCGGCCAGATGATTTTGTTGAATTCAGCTTTTAAGCCTTTGATAAAGTCCTTTTTGGGGGCTTTCTCATTACTTACTGTTTCTCCCATAAATTCACGTCCTTCTGCAAAGCCGGATTACTTAGTTTCTTTGTGCATTGTGTGTCTCTTGCAGAATCTGCAATACTTCTTTGTTTCCATGCGGTCCGGATGAGTTTTCTTATCCTTCGTCATGTTGTAATTGCGCTGTTTGCATTCTGTACATGCCAGTGTAATCTTTGTGCGCACGACTTCCACCTCCGTTTAATTCTTTGTGTAAGGCGGCCTCTCCTTCATACTTTTTGCTATCTATATTTTAAGCACAAAAAAAAGACCTATGTTCTTCCATTCGCCCGACCATTTTAACACATAATATATATCACGTCAAGCGTTTCTTTTTTGTATCAGCCGGTAATGCATATCACGGCAAAAAATACCTTCTGAGCTCCTGCCTCTTTTAAACTCCGCGTACATGCCTCGATCGTGCTTCCGGTCGTATAGATATCATCCACCAGCAGGATCCTTTGGGCATCTGCCGGAATCGGCCCGGCACGAAAGGCCCCGGAAAGATTTCGCAGACGGTCGGCGGCAGAAAGCTCCTTCTGCGGTCTGGTCTGCCTGTCACGCACAAGGATATCCGTGCGGACGGCAAGCTGCAATTCTTCTCCCAGCACGCGTGCTAAAAGCTCTGCCTGATTAAATCCTCTTTTTCTTCTCCGGCTCTTGTGGATCGGAACCGGGACGATCACATCCACTCCCATCCGCCGTATCGCCTTTTTATACACATCCGCTATAGCTTTTCCGAAAAAATCGAGATATTCCCTTTTATTGTTGTATTTGATCTGAGCCATGATCCTTCTGCTGGTCTCATCATAATGCAGGAGTGCGATCCCGTATTCAAATGAGTGACTGTGTATCATACAGTCTCTGCAGTATTCCATTACCGCATCCGGGATCTCTTTTCCGCACCTTTTACATACCGGGGGCCTGACGGGCGAAAGCCGCAAAAGACAGGACGGGCAGATAAGCCTGCCCGCCGGTTTGACGATCTCCCCGCACACAGGACATCTGCGGGGAAATAAAATATCAAGAACTGCCTGATAGATCCTAAAAGCCGATCTCCAGTATCCTGTCCCTGAGACCGGAATAACGTTTTTGTTCTGTCTCATTATTCACCATAAACTGAAACATTTCCGGGCTTCCTACGAGGCAGACACATTTTCTTGCCCGGGTCACCGCGGTATAGATAAGGTTCCTTGTCATCAGCATCCGCGGCCCGGAATAGACCGGGATCACGACTGCCGGATATTCACTCCCCTGAGATTTATGTATGGTGATCGCATAAGCCAGCTCCAGCTCCTCCAGCTGCTTAAAGCTGTACTCCACCATTCTTCCTTCATCAAATTCCACCTCAAGGGTCTCTGCAAATGTATTTACCTGCCGGATGATCCCGGTATCCCCGTTAAAAACACCCTCACCCTTATCAACAGGGATCCCGTATCGGTTTCTGATCTCCCACTCCAGCTGATAATTGTTTTTGATCTGCATGACTTTATCTCCAACCCGGAATATGGTGCCTCCTGACTCCTTCTCCGGTCTGCCCGCAGCCGGAGGGTTGAAGGTTTCCTGCAGGATCCGGTTGAGCTGCTCCACACCGAGCACACCCTTGCGCATCGGCGTCATGATCTGGATATCGGATACCGACGCGTTGACATAGTTGGGAAGCTTGTCCTTAACCAGCACGATCATGTCCTTGATGACATCTGACGGATTGTCCCTGCGTATAAAAAGGAAATCCCTGCTTCTTTTTTCCAGCGGAACGCGTTCCCCGGCATTGATCCGGTGTGCGTTCATGACAATGTCACTCTGCGCCGCCTGCCGGAAGATCTTAGTAAGCTTCACCACCGGAAACTTTCCGGAGGCGATCATATCCCGGAGTACATTTCCCGGCCCTACGCTGGGAAGCTGATTCACATCCCCTACCAAGATCAGGCGTGTCCCCACGTTGACTGCCTTTAAGAGTGCATGCATCAGACTGATATCGACCATTGACATCTCGTCAATAATAACGACATCCACATCCAGCGGATTTTCTTCATTCCGTTCAAAATGCATGCCTTCGATCCTGCTCACGCCGTCCTCCGCGCTTTTTCCGTTGGCCCCGTTTGCCATAGCCGGGGCTCCGGTAAGCTCTAACAGCCTGTGGATCGTTCTTGCCTCATACCCGGTGGCCTCCGCCATACGCTTTGCAGCCCTCCCGGTGGGGGCCGCCAGAAGGATCTCCATGTCCTCCTGTTCAAAATAGCGGATGATCGTGTTGATCGTTGTTGTTTTTCCTGTGCCGGGCCCTCCGGTCAGGATCAGAAGTCCGCTGTTGACCGCCTCTGCAACGGCCTGCTCCTGCAATACATCAAGCTCCAGCTTCTCTCCCTTTGCAATAGAAGCAAGGCGCTCCCGGATCTTTTCCTCCGGAACGGAGGCCTTGATATTAAGGTCATGGAGCATACGCGCCGTATTCAGCTCCATATAATAGAACTGTGCGGGATATACGATCCTTTTTTCATCCTTTTCCTTTATAACCAGCTTCTGCTCCATCTGGAGATCCATAAGGTGCTTTTCGATATGCTCGGGAGCAACATGCAGAAGCTCGGATGCATTGTTAAAAAGCTCCTCCTCGGGAAGATAAGTATGTCCGTTTCCGACCGCCTGTAAAAGTGTATAGAAAAGCCCGCTTTTTATGCGGTAATCGGAGTCCGTAAAAATACCGACCCGCGATGCAATGTCATCCGCGATCTTAAAGCCGACCCCTTGAATATCATCTGCAAGCTGATACGGATTTTCTTGGATCACAGAATACATTCTCTGTCCGTAATGTCTGTAGATCTTGACCGCAAGATTCATGGTGATCCCATACTGCTGCAAAAACAGCATGGCCTGCCTAAGATCTCTCTTTTCCTCGATCTGGGCGCTGATGTCCATAGCCATCCGTTCACTGATGCCCTTGATCTCAGAAAGACGCTCCGGCTCCTCCTCCATGATACGGAACGTATCTGCCTTGAATTTTTTAACGATCCTTTTAGCTAAAGCAGCTCCGATGCCTTTTATCGCACCGGAGCCCAGATATCGCTCGATGGCCAGCGTGTCCTCGGGAGCCTTGATCTCATAGCTCTCCACCGCCAGCTGTTCGCCATAAATCGAATGCTCTACCATACGTCCCGTTGCTTCCAGATGTTCCCCTTCCGTAATATACGGAAACGTCCCAACCAGAACATATTCTTCCCTGCCATCGGAAACGGTCAGTACCGAATAGCCATTCTCCTCATTGCGGTATTTGATTTTTTCAACATAACCTGTTACAGTTGCCATTTTTATTATTTTTCAAAGCCCTTCCCACCATGGGCAAACTCAATAAACTTTCCGGTTCCGATCGCAACGGCAGTTAAAGGCTCCTCTGCGATCATTGTTGTGATCCCTGTTTTTTCCTCGATCAGGGCATCCAGACCGGAAAGAAGGGATCCGCCTCCGGTAAGAACGATTCCTCTGTCAAAGATATCTGCTGCAAGCTCCGGTGGTGTCCGCTCAAGGACATTGTGAACTGCGTCTACGATCTGCATTGCCGGCTCCTTAAGGGCCTCCAGTGTTTCGTCCGAGGTAACAACGATGGTCTTAGGAAGTCCTGTTACAAGGTTTCTGCCGCGAACCTCCATGGTTACCAGCTCCGGTCTGCGGTATGCAGCGCCGATATTGATCTTGATCTCCTCGGCGGTTCTCTCACCGATAAGAAGATTGTGCTTCTTTCTCATATAGCGGACAAGAGATTCATCGAAGTCGTCACCGGCTGTCTTAATGGATGTGCTTACAACCGTTCCTCCTAAAGAGATAACGGCAATATCGGCTGTACCGCCGCCGATATCAACGATCATATTTCCGCAGGCCTTGGAGATATCGATCCCGGCTCCGATTGCAGCAGCAACCGGCTCCTCGATGATGCAGACCTCACGCGCTCCTGCCTGATACGTTGCATCCTCAACAGCCTTTCTCTCTACCTCAGTGGCACCGCTGGGGATACATACGGCGATCCTCGGTTTTCTCAGCGTTCTCTTTCCGACCGCTTTGTCGATGAAGTATTTTAACATCTTCTCGGTTACGGTGTAGTCAGAAATAACGCCCTTTCTTAACGGGCGCACTGCCACGATATTACCCGGAGTACGTCCGATCATCAGACGCGCCTCCTCACCGAATGTAATGACCTTATTCGTTTCCCGATCCAGTGCGACAACGGAGGGCTCCTTCAGCACGACCCCTTTGCCTTTAATATATACCAGAATACTGGCAGTACCTAAATCAATTCCAATGTCATGAGACATCATCATTGCTATTTTCCTCCTGTCTTTCTTCTAAATTCCGATGCTAGACCCAGTGGCTTTACGCCAAATGCTCTCTATCACAAGCCCTGCCGGCGGCAGAGCGCGAAATATCAGTTTTATTATATACAAAAGCATTGGTTTTTTAAAGGGTTTTTTTTATTTTTCCGCAAAAACAGGAGGAAACGTCATTCTATTGCACCCACTCTCCGTTGGCATTGACATAATACTTTCCGTCGATCACCTGATCGATCAGCATTCCTCCGTCGGGGCCGCAATAATACCATTTTCCGGAAGTGCTTACCCAACGGTTCATTAAACAATAGCCCCGGTCATCGAAATAGAACCACCGGCCGTTGATAAACGCCCATACAAGCCTCGGATAGCTTCCGTCCGGATTACTCCACCACCAGCCGATTTCCGGCTGCTCGATCCAGCGTCCCGCCGGGTCAGCTGAAGCAAACGTAGCCTTGCCGGCATTTTGAGCGCCTGCTGCCTTGATCTCTGCCGCCGTTTCTGCATCGACATAAAATCCATCCGATTCCTGCCATTCCCCTTTTTTTGTCGTACTCCGGACTCCGCGTACTTTAAATATATAATTTCCGCTCTTTGTAAAATATGGGGACAGGTCTAAGCTGCACTCCGTTGTCGTAAGGATTCCTGTCACGTTTGAGCTGCCGCGGAACAGCCGCACCTCATATTTTTTCGCAAAAGCCGCTTCCTCCCAGCAGGCCATTCCGTTTCCCTGATCCCACGACAATCCGGAGGCATTCAGATTATAATCCATATCTGCATTATAATCATTTTCGTCCAGCTTCGGCAGTGTGATCGAAACGGTAAGTCTGGGGCCGCTTCTTGTAACGCTTGTGATCACGGCATCCTCGGAGCCTAGCTCCACATCTCCTTTTCCCATTCCGGAAGCAAAGGTATAGCCCGATTCCGCTCTAACGATGACCTTGATCTTTGGTCTGTCCCCTTCCTCCCACTCATCGTCCTTTGGCTTATTGGTCACACTGATCGACTCGACACGGCATTCTGTATTGTCCACCAGCACGGAAACATAGTCTGTGTCCGCACCTCCTCCGATATAAAAATCGGAATTGATCTCCATTGTTATCCCATCGATGGTCTCCGCTGCCTTAGCCGGAAACGCTGCTGCTGCCATAACGGAAACAGCAAATACAGTCCCCATAAGTGTTTTTCTGAACATGGTTATCCCCCTTAAAATTTTCTTACATTGATTTTATCACATTTTTTGAATTACTTTAAGATATTTATGATTTTTTTATCTCTCCCTCACATTTTAGACACATTTTTCTTCTATAATACAATTACGTTATCCGAAAGGATAACCTGCCTTTGTTTCAAGTGTTTCACTTGGACACACAAAGCTTTTTCATACTCATGCCTGCCGGGGTCGCGTCCGGCAGGTCCCCCTTTAAAAATTTTTCCCCGGCCCTGAGTTTTCTCATCGTCCGGGGATTTTCATTTTACAGACCTTGATATAAATCCCAAAATGTCGTATCATGAAGATTAATCATGCTTCAGGAGGAGTTTAATATGTATACGTATACATGGTATCAGTGGTTGACTTTCTTCTATATCTATTGCTTTTTCGGCTGGATCTTTGAATCCTCCTATGTATCCCTAAAGCAGCGCCGCTTTGTAAACCGCGGCTTCCTGCGCCTTCCCATGCTTCCCCTTTACGGAAGCGGAGCCATTATGATGCTGTGGGTGTCCATGCCGGTTCAGGACAATCTCTTTCTTACATGGTGTGCCGGTGTGATCGGCGCAACCTGTCTGGAATATGTGACCGGCTATGTAATGGAGCAGCTTTTCAAGGTCAGATACTGGGATTACAGCAATCAAAAATTTAATATCCACGGATATATCTGTCTTACCTCCTCGATCGCATGGGGCTTTCTTACAATATTTATGACCCATGTAATCCATAAACCGATCGAACGGGCCGTCCTCTCCATGCCGGTATGGTGGGATCTCCTGTTCGTCAGCATCATTTCCATCGTATTTATCTACGATTCCGTCGTCTGTGTCCGCGAAGCTCTCGCCCTCGCAGAATCTCTGGAATCCTTAAACAAGCTTCGTCAGGAGCTCGACAATATCCAGGTTCAGCGTGCCCTTCTTAAGATGGAAGCGCAGGATCGTCTGGAAAGCTTAAAGGAGCAGGCCGGTCTTAGAAAGGAACGCCTGCTGGAGCGTCGAAATCTTTCCACTATCAGTTTGGAGGAGCTGCGTGACATGGCCGGAGGTGCGCTGGACAACCTTCGGGATCTTAAGAACATCCATCTGGAGGAGCTTAGAGATAAAACAGAAAAGCAGCTTGCTGAGCTTTTAAAAGAGAAGGAAAGCTCCGTATCCGCGATCCGCAGACGCCACCTTGCCTTCCGCAGAAACAGGCTCCGTTCAAACCCATCCGCTTCCTCCGCAAAATACCGACAGGAATTTAAGGATCTTAAAGATTTCTTTGAGAGCGGAAAAGCCCAGTTCCCCGATTAATTGGTAAAAAAATGCGCCTTGATAAGCAAAAGAGATCCACTCCGTATGGAAGGGATCTCTTTTTTTCAATATTTTTTAGGCCTCAGGCTTCTCGACCTGAACGATCGCCTGCTTCTGCATCGGAATACGGCAGTTCTTGTTGTTGCCAAACTCAACGATCACTGTATCGTCTGTCATATCAATGATCACTCCGTAAAAGCCGCTGGATGTCAGCACGCTGTCACCCACTGCAATACTTGCCATTAATTCCTGCATTTTTTTCTTTTCCTTCTGCTGCGGTCTGATCGCAATAAAATACATGAACGCAAAGATAAGAATAATATAGCCAATCCAAAATGCCGGGCTGTTCGTCATAAATACACCTCCATTCTATTTCTGCTTGTCTTTATAATCACCGGTCACGCCCTCCAGCTTTTTCGCCTTATACTCGGCGTAACAGTGATTCTCGATCGCTTCTCTGATCTCCGTCATCATCGTGTTGTAGAAATAAAGGTTGTGGAGAACGCAAAGACGCATTCCAAGCATCTCCTTCGCCTTTAAAAGATGGCGGATATAGGCTCTGCTGTAAGAACGGCAGGCCGGACACTGACACCCTTCTTCAATCGGGCGCATGTCCTTTTCAAACTGCTTGTTCGCAAGATTCAGCTTGCCGCAGTTTGTATACACATGGCCATGACGGCCGTTTCGTGTCGGATATACACAGTCAAAGAAATCCACTCCGCGGTCAACGCTCTCAAGGATATTGGCCGGTGTGCCGACTCCCATAAGGTAAGTAGGCTTGTTCTCCGGAAGATGAGGAACTGTCACATCAAGGATACGGTACATTTCCTCATGGCTTTCTCCTACTGCCAGCCCTCCCAGCGCATAACCGTCACAGTCCATTTTCGAGATCGTGTCTGCATGGGCGATGCGGATATCTTCAAAGGTACCGCCCTGATTGATACCGAATAAGAGCTGTTCTTTGTTTAATGTATCCGGAAGGGAATTAAGGCGTTCCATCTCTGCCTTGCATCTTGCAAGCCAGCGGGTAGTCCGCGCCACGGAATTTTCCATATATTCCCTCGTACAGGGATGGGGCGCACATTCATCGAAGGCCATAGCGATCGTTGAGCCCAGATTCGACTGGATCTGCATGCTTTCCTCCGGCCCCATAAAGATCTTGTGACCGTCGATATGGGAGCTGAAGTACACGCCTTCCTCCTTGATCTTTCTAAGACCCGCCAAAGAAAATACTTGGAATCCGCCGGAGTCCGTCAGGATCGGGCGGTCCCAGTTCATAAACCGGTGAAGGCCGCCCAGCTCCTTGATCACTTTATCACCTGTTCTGACATGAAGGTGGTACGTATTGGAAAGCTCCACCTGAGTTCCGATCTCCCGAAGATCATCGGTAGATACCGCTCCTTTAATGGCGCCGACTGTTCCCACATTCATGAAAACCGGGGTCTGGATCGTGCCGTGGACTGTCTCTACGACAGCCCTCTTGGCACGTCCGTCTTTTGTCAGAATTTGATATTTCATGGTTTTCCCCATTGATCCTATTTGTCAGATTTTGCAGCTGTCTTTTTGCTCTTTGCGGTGCTCATCACATACCAGAGTGCTCCGGTCAGGCATACAGAGGAGTAGGTACCGCAGATGATGCCTGCCATTAACGGAAGTGCAAACTCGCGGATGGAGGATACACCCATGATAAACAGTACCAGTACCATCACAAAGGTGGTTAAGGATGTATTGATACTTCTCGTGAAGGTCTGTGTGATACTCTGGTTCACGACATCCGCCAGATCTACTCTGGAGCCCTTTAATGCCAGATTTTCACGGATACGGTCGAAGATAACGATCGTAGCGTTGATGGAATATCCGACGATGGTGAGCAGGCAGGCGATGGCTGTAGAACCGACAGACCATCTCGCAAGGGCATAGCATGCGATCACAACAAGCACGTCATGTACCAGTGCGATAACAGCACTTGCCGCAAAGCGGATGTTCTTGAAACGGATCCAGATATAGATCAGCATACAGATCGTAGCAATGACCGTAGCTACGACCGCATCACTTTTCATTTCTGCACTGACTGCACCGGAGATGCTCTCGGCAACGATCTTGGATTCGTCTACACCGAATTTTTCGATGAGGGCTGCATTCAGAGCCTGACGTTCTTCTACGCTGAGGGTTCTTGTCTTGATGATGACTTCATTTGTTCCGGCAACCTTCTGGGTCTGGGTGTCAACATCCTTTGTCACTTCCTCAACGACCGGAACCACCTCGTCAGAAATACGCTCTAAGGACATATCCTCATTGAAGGTCACGCTTGTGGAGGTACCGCCCTTAAAGTCAAGTCCGTAGTTAAAGGCACTGCCGATATGGGCTTTATTGATGCCCATTCCCACAAAGCCTCCGGCAATAAGCAGGAGAGAGATTGCAAAGCAGACCATTCTCTTTCCGAGGAAATTGATTGCCGGCTTTTCTTTTTTCACACCATAGAACTTTTTATCGGTAAAGCCCAGTGTATAGAGAGTATTTAAAGCAAACTTTGTTACAAACAGAGCCGTAAACATGGACAGGAGGATACCGATCGCCAGCGTTGTGGCAAAGCCTCTTACTGTGCCGGAACCTCTCCAGTACAGGACTGCGGCCGCGATCAGGGTCGTAACGTTTCCATCGATGATGGCAGATAATGCTTTCGCAAAGCCTGTTTTGATGGCAGATTTTACCGTCTTTCCAAGACCGATCTCCTCTTTGATACGGGTAAAGATGATAACGTTTGCGTCCACCGCCATACCGATCGAGAGAATGATACCTGCAATACCCGGTAAG
>Ga0129312_1000721_pt1 | contig 24739 bp, 16 predicted proteins | sample O827metagenome_FD_94434 | JGI IMG/M metagenome (GOLD analysis project Ga0129312, IMG submission 94434) | Orangutan group fecal microbial communities from Wisconsin, USA - O827 metagenome | ecosystem: Host-associated > Mammals > Digestive system > Large intestine > Fecal | place: USA: Wisconsin... | reverse complement strand
TGATCGCCAGCATTTCCCCGGCGCGCTCGCCGACGCCGCCCATGCTCTGGCTCATCGGGAAGAGGGCGTTCGCAAGCGGGGTTGCGTACAGAGAGAACAGGATGAAGAGCTCGATGCCGCGGAAGCCGAGCAGGTAGCAGATCGTCGTGACGATCGCCGGCAGGACGATGAGCTTCAGCACAGTGCAGATCGTGATGATCTTTATGTTCTTTCGGATATCCGGCAGCACCAGCGTCGCGCCGCAGATGAAAATCGCAAGCGGCGAGGTCATATCCGAAATCGACTTGATCGGCTTCAGGATACAGGCCGGCAGCGGGATATGCAGCCCCCGGAACACAAGCCCGGCGATCGCACCGATGATCAGCGGATTCGTGAGGATGTTCCGGAGCATCTTCGCCGCGCTCGTCTTCTCCCCCTCCGTTCGCCGGAAGTACTCGAGGATGAACACCGCCGCGATGTTGTAGATCGGTACACAGCACGCGATGACGATGGAAGCGAGCGAACCCGCCTCGTCTCCGTACATGCTGACGGCGAGGGGCAATGCAAACATCAGGGTGTTGGACCGCCAGGTGGCCTGGGCCACGACGCCTCGCTGCGGGTTTCCCTTCACGAACAGCGGCGTCAGCAGAACGCTGAGCAGGATCGCCGTCAGAAGAATCACGACCGCGGTCAGTGCCAGCCTCGTGTTCGTCTGGAAATCCGCCTTCGAATTATAGAGACTGTTAAACATCATGAGTGGAAAAAAGGCCTTGAAGACGATCTGGTTCAGACGCTTATAGAACGCCTCATCACCGAAGCCCAGGTGACGGATCAGATATCCGTACGACATATAACAAATAAACGGTACGACGGCGTTCGCCGCCACGAAAAAGCTTTCCATATATTTCCCCTTTCCATTTCACGCATGCTGCTACGTAGATTTTTTACCGGTCTTCGGACTCTTCCGCCCCTTCACGACATGCTTCACGTGAAGATTCGGCTTGCGGCGGCGGGCTGTCCGCGTCGCACCGGCGCATTTCGGCTTTTCGTCTCCAGTGGCTTCCGGTGATCGTGACGATGCGTCGGCGGAGGCATTGGCCGGATGAAGCTTCGCGTGTAGCTGACGACGCCGGCGGCGCGGCTTCTTCCCCTCGCGCTCGACGCGAAACTGGTTGATCTCGTCGAAGATGCGGGTGTAGTCGCGCTCGAACAGCTCCTCCGACATCTCGAGGCGGAGCGTCTCATACGGCACGCCCGCGAGGATCTTCGTGATGACGTCCTTCTTCGAGATGCGCTCGTACTTATGCTTCAAGCGCCGGGCCACGATGTGCTGCAGCTCCGGACGCCAGAGAAGGCTCAGCTTCCGCGCCGGATCGACCCCCGGATTCGACTTCGGGCGGCGCAGCACATAGAAATCCGCGCTTCCCTCGACCTCCTCGACGGTGATGATGCCCCAGCTCGCCGGCACATGCTCCTCGACGTGCATCGCGTGGCGTGTGCCGACGACGATGATGTTCATGTCGAAGTAACGGTCGTAGTCCTCGACCTGCCCCGCGAGCCGTGTGTAGGTATCGGCATCCGACTTGATCTCGATCCCCACGAAGCTGTCCGGCGTCACCATGATCACATCCGCACGGCTCCCGCCCATATTCTTTTCCTCGATGATCCGGATGCGCCCGTAGCTCTCCTCCAGGAAAGCAAACAGCGGCTCACGGATGTCCCTGTCTTTTAACATAGTGTACCCATTTTCTACGCGTGAAATAGCTGACAGCCCTGCGCCATACAGCGATTTCCACGACGCGTTTTTCAGACGCATATCTTATTTAGAATATCTTTTCAACACGATGAAGTAATGTTCAGAATGTAAAACAATCAGGTATTATCATAGCACGCGCTCGGCCTGCCGTGAACACTCAGGGAGACAACCCGCACGGTGACCGTTATCGTATAAAACACAAAATCTTCAAATAAAATTAATTGTTTTTTCTATGATAAAAGGGTAATATGTAGCGGTATATCGAAAATATGAAACCACTTCATAAGGAGAAGTACTATTATGGATTTTAAGGAATTTTTCGAGCAGAATAAGAAGGCCTGCATCGGCGGCCTGGCAGGTGCTGTCGTGATCCTCATGGGTATCGCGGTCGCAACCAGCCATTCCGGCGGCGACAGCACGGTTGAGACCGCAGCCGCTTCCACCGAGGCAGCCGAGACGACCACCGTCGAGACCGCACCGGTCGAGGTTACCCGTGGCGATTTTTATGATAAGCTGAATTCCGGCAATGCAGTCAACGTACTCGTGCTCGGCGACGGCTTCGCATACGGCGACGGCGCGACGAACCTCGAGGACAGCTGGTCCGAGCAGCTCTCTCAGAAGCTCGGTGATGCATTTAAGTCAAACGTATTCGTAAACAACTACGCGCTCGCTGGTGACAACGGTGCCTACGCCGGCTTCGTCATCGCAAACGAGCTCACCACCGACGTCGAGTATGACGCCGCTGTGCTGAGCTTCGGAAGCTACGACGATCAGGACACCTTCCCGGCCTTCTATGAGGCCCTGATCCGCGCCCTGAATAAGAAGTTCCCGGGCATCGAGATCATCTCCCTCATCGAGCCGTCCAGCGTGACGAACCCGGACGGTCCTGCGGCGGCCAATGCAGACGCCATCAAGAACATCACCTCTCACTACCTCGGCGAGACCATCGACATCGCGAAGGGCTTCGAGGATGCCGGTAAGGATGTGAAGAAGACCGTCGCAAAGGATCAGATCAACCAGAACGACGAGGGCAACGACATCACTTCCGATGTCATCCTGTCCGCGATTCAGGCATCCGCTGCCGCTGGTGATCAGAAGGGCGAGACCCAGACCATCAAGCCGCTCGACGAGAAGATCTCCGAGCTGGAGAGCTTCGCTTATATCCCGGCAAGCAGCTTCGCAAAACTGAACGACACCACCTACGAGATTCTCTCCGATTACGTAACCGACGCCGACGGCAATAAGCTTCAGGGCCTCCTCGGTCTCGACTACGATTATCTGACCGGTGACAATGATGTCTACGTGACCGTCGATGGCCAGCCGTTCGGTCGCCACACCGTAAAGTTTGACGGTGCCGAGTCCGAGCAGCACATCGTGCTCATCAACGATAACTTCACTTCCGCGGATCACGTCACCATCAAGTTCGCGACCAAGGAAGAAGCCGATACCTTCGCAGGTATGAGCATCTGTGGAAACATTGCCCTCCCGGAGAGCTTCGATAAGTTTGAAACCATGGCGGCAGACGACGAGCTGAGCGCCGAGGATCTCCTCGCAGCTGTTGAGGAGACCAACGCAGACGGTACCCCTGTTCTTCAGCAGGCTGGCGCTATGGAGGAGGGCGATATCGCGGTCGGCGGTCCTGGCTCCGGCGTCGTAGCGGAGGGTGGCGTACTCGCACCGCAGGAGTCTGTTCCAGAGACCACGAAGTACGAGACCACGAACCCGACCCGTTACAACAGCGAAGGTGTCCTCGAGGAGAAGTACAACGGCGAGTGGTATGAGGTCGAGCTCGACCCTGTGACAGATCCGACGGCAGGCGTATACGCAGCCGGTGTCGATCATCCGGGTGCACAGCCTGCCACCATCGTTGGTAAGAACGCAAAACGTAAGTCAAAGGCTGCCGGTCCTGGTGGAGACACCGAGGAAACCGTAAACAGCGCAGCAGCCGCTGCAGCCGCAAACGGCACCACCGCTACACAGGCAGCCGCTGCTGCCGGTACCGAGACCGTTGCACAGACCACTGCAGCCGCTGCGGACGCTTCCAGCTTTGCAAACCCGGGTGCGCAGGTCAAGGCCGCTGGTGACTACAACATCAACGAAACCGATGCAAACGGCAAGGTAATCGCAAGCAACGGCCGCCTCTCCATCAGCAGTGGCGACGATGACGAATAAGTCATAGAGCTTGCATCAAATCCAGACAATTCTGATCGATCGAATGATTGGTTAAAAAATTGATTGAATGGATTACATACTAAAATAAAAACGCGGAGGACTTTCATCGGTCCTCCGCGCTTTCTTATTTCCCGATTTCTTCACTTTCATTCATAATACATCTTCCACTTATTGAAATCTTTCGTGGTTTTTCAGTCTATCGTTGAACTCTTCTACCGCTTTCTGTTTTCTCCGGTCCGGTAATCGATGCTTATTCCGGGCTGGACATTGTAGCAGTATACGCAGAACGAGATCCCTGAGCCTTCGTCTTCTACGGAATACGCCTCCATCAGGACACCACTGGCGAGGAGGTTATCACCTTCAAAAATCGGCGTAACGCGATACAGGACATGGTGATCATTCTGGTCGAGGTATCGGGCAACCTGCTCTTCGAAGGGCAGCATGCCGTTAACATTCAGATACCGGGTACCCGTAATCAGATTTTTTTCGTTTGCATTCTGCCCCGTCAGGCAGTAAGCGATCAGATGGCAACGATTATAGAGAAACGGCGGTGTCGAATCGACGATGCCTTCATATTTCGCCTGATACCATCCGCTCGGCCGTATACTTCCGATATCTCCGCGTTCTACGGTCGGCATCAGTGCACGGCTTACATTCGCATACGCCACACCACATCTTCCCAGTGCATCGAGCGCACTGTAGCTTTCGAAGCTCTCTACGGTCTTCTCTTCATCTGTGAAGAATGGCTGGTTGTCATGGATGACGGCATACGGCTGCCCGGCATATGCCGGAATCCGTAACGCAGCCAGCGCTTTCCGCCGCTGCTCATAAGAACGCCAGCGAAGAAAGAAAAGACCGGCGATACAGAGGCTGGCCATGACGATCAGGGTCATGGCCAGTGTTTTCATTTTCTTTTTCCGCTTTTCTGCACGCTGCCGTCTTGTCACATAGCTCATTTGCTGAACCTGCCGGATCCGGCATCCATGAGTGCCTGCTTTAACTCATCCTCGATCTTCGTCAGCTCCTCACTGGCTTCCGCACGCTTCTGCGCACCTTCCTCGTGGATTTTCACGACTTCATTGATGGAGGTGATGATGTCAGCATTGACCTTACGTAAGGTCTCGATATCGACGATGCCCCGGTCGGCTGCCGTCGCTGCATCGATGGCCCCCTGCTTCAGTGTTTCCGCGTTCCGACGGAACATCTCGTTCGTCATCTCATCCAGTGCACTCTGTGCGTTAAGCGCACGGGTGGTGTGTTCGATACCGAGCGCAAGGACCATCTGGTTCCGCCAGAGTGGGATTGTATTGATGACATCCGCGCGCAGCTTATCGACGACCTGCTGATTTGCATTCTGAAGCAGACGGATCTGCGGCGCCATCTGAATCGATACGAGACGGGTCGTCTCGAGGTCATAGATGCGCTTCTCGAAACGCTGGCAGGCGTCGTTGTAGTCCCGGTACATCTGAACATCCAGCTGATCCTGGCTGCTCTCCGCCTTCTCTCTCAGCTCGCCGAGCTTCGTCCGGCGCGCCTTTTCGAGGGCCTTTTTACCGGCGATGATATACATCGTCAGTTCCTTATAGAACCCGAGATTCATATCATACATCTGATCGAAGACATAGACATCCTTCATCAGCAGCTGCTGATGGCGCTGGATATCCCGCTCGATCTTCTTTATATTTCCTTCTGCCGTTTCATAATTCGCGATCAGATAGGTCGCCTTTTGCTTTCCCTTCTGGAACAGGCCCAGCAGTCCCTTCTTTTCAGGTACCATCGTGCTGTTGATTGCGACGCGCAGCTCACGCAGGCTGTCGCCCACATCGCCGAACTCCTTCGTCTTCACCGTGCCCGTAATCGAGGTAGAGAAGTTTGCGATGCCACGCTGTGCACCGGCGCCATAGGAATTCACCATCCGGATGTCCGCCACATCGATCTGCTTCACGAACTCTTCGACCTGCTTCTTTTCATCCTCTGACAGCATGGATTCATCCACGGTGCCCGCGGACGCCGTATTCTCGTCGAAGCCTTCCGTCTTCCCGAGGGACGGCTCCGTAAATGGAATATCATACTGTTTTTCATCCGGATCCAGTGTCAGCTTCGGTGCCTTCACCGGGCCGGCCTCCTGTCCCATGTTGTTTTCATCAAACTCACTCATCACTCATCCTCCCGTTCATGGATTTTAAAATCCGGACTTACAAATCCATTCTGGCTCATCAGGCTTTCCAGCGCCTTCGCCTTCGCATTTATCTCTATTGTAGCAAATTTACAGATTTCTTTCTGTGTATCTTCCACCGCGAGCCGAAGTTTTTTCAGCGCCTCCAGGATTTCCCGCGCGGTCGACTCGATGGTATCTTCTCCGATGCCGATATCCAGATACTCCAGGTAGCTCGCCGTCAGTTCAAGCGCCTCCGGAATATAGAACTCCCGCAGCTGCGTCGTATCTGCCTGATAGATCTGTTCAAACTTATCCATCGTATCCTGCAGCACGGACATGCGATCGATCAACTCGCCGTACAGTGCATCCATCTCCTGCGGCAGCGAACATGCACGTAAAAGCCGGCAGGCATCGACATACGCTGGCAGGGTCTGCTGTTCGAGCGCTGCCTCGAAACGCGCACTGTCGAGTTTCGGCCGCTTCGGCTTCTCCTCGACAGGTGCAGCTGACGCACCCTCCATTTCATCTGCCGGATGCTGCACGGCTCCGGATGCCGGCCTCTGTCCGGACTTTCCAATCCCCGGCTTCAGCGGTATCTCGCCGCCCTCGAAGGCGGCTCTCGTCGCGCCTTCGAAATCCACCATATCAAACGGAATCTCGTCCATATCCCATGGGTTCACGAGAAGTGAAGGGTCGATATCGCCCCCGGATCCGATGTGTACATCTTTAATTTTCGGCGGTGCCTGCACGATCCATGCCCCTCTCGCCTCTTCCCAGAAACTCCGATCGATCATTCTGCTTCCCCTTTATAATCGACACCAAACCACGATTTCATACAGTATCCGGCATGTGGGCAGAACATGCAGTTCTTCGCATCGTTTCCGCCTCTTTGCTCATAGCCGATACTTTTTCGCCCATCCGGGCTCATCAGCTTCGCTGCCTGCCGTTTCGCATCTTCATAGACCGTAGCATCCGGAAATGTCAGGCGCAGGCGCTCACTGGTATAATTATAGTCCCCATAGTTCGTCGCTCCATCGTCATTTTCCGGCAGGCGGCTCCGCATCGCATCATCGAGTATCTGCCGTTTCTCTGCCTTTCGGACAGAAGGGAACAATGCAAATACCTGGGCTGCGATCACTTCGATGGTGTATCTGGTCCCCAGAAGCGTTTTCAGAATCTGAATCAGACGGGCCATCGCGAGCTGCTGCTGAAACTCACTCCGATAGGACGGATTATCCCCGAGAACATAGCTGTAGACGAAGCGCATCGGGCACAAGGCATACTCGAGCTCACCATCATAGATATGTAGTGTCGGATGTGCTCTGAGATTGAAGCCATCCTCGAGCCGCTTCTCTGGCTGAAGCGCTGCAACATGCGCATACTCCAACTTTCGCCGTGCGGAATCCAGTATCTTCGCATCCGTCAGCCGGTCCAGCAGGGTGATATATGGCGATGGTGCAAGAATCTTCTCACCCTGCTGCTGTATCCAGGAGATCTCGACCTCCGGATTCTGCAGAGCGATAAATGTATAGTATCGGTTCGACAGCATCGTCAGCTGGTTATTTTCGAGCCAGTTCGACACATAGCTGTCGCTTCTCCGCCGGACAAGCTTCTCGAGCAGTGCTTCATCCATCGGCCAGGTATAGCGGCCATCCGCGCCCGGAAGCCGTGTGCTGTCTGAAAGGCAGATATGCACCTTTCCCTTACTCGCGATCGGTGCCGATTCAACCTGAAAGATGTTAAAAACCAGCGTCTGTAAGCCACGATTATTCTCTTCCCCGTCTTCAATCTGCCCACCCATAAACGTCAGGAGCGCTGCGGCGAGGTCGCCAGGATAGCACAGAAAATCACGCACCTTCTCGCTCTCCAGTGCGTCGAAGATCTGCTTCACCTTTTCCCGTTCTTCCCGATACAGCTCCGACGGCATCCCATCCTGCATGGAAAGCATCGTGTCCAGGCGGCTCATATGCTCATGGATGGAAATCGCTTCATTTCGTCCAAACAAGGTCTTCGCCATCTGGATCAGCTGACGAAGAATCGAGATGATTTCATCGATATGGTTTTCCTTTATGGAAAACGGGCTGAAGTAATGAAAGGGATTTCCGAGCATATTCAGATTTCGATGATAGACGCCATCCGGCGCGGCCGCTTCCGCAAAGACCGAAACGGCTTCATCATAGGCTTCTGAAAAAACCGCCAGCCGATCACTCCACTCTGAAATCGTATAACAGTCCTCGAAATACGGCAGCAGACGCTCGAGGTCATCCGTGTACTTCATGCTGCTTTCTCCATGCGCTGAGAGCCAGCCGGAGGCAAAGCACTTCCGGAGTCCATCCGGCGTGAGGGTGATACACTGACGTCGCTCGTCCCACATCTTATGAAGCGTATAGATGAACTGCCCGATCGGATACGCGAGCAGATTCCGCACCTCATAACGCTCCGGATAGTAATCCTTCAGCAGCGTATTGGCACCACGGTCATCTGCCGAATAGAGATAGAAGCCCGCCTCCTTCAGTCTCGGAATATCCTCCACGAATTCAACCGTATTCCGATAGCGGAGGATGCGGACATGCGCAGCCGTCGTCCGACCTCCCGTCTCGAAAATCTCGCCGAGCGGGTTCTGCATCTCTGCATTGGCCGCACGAATCCAGTGCCGGCGATTCGGAAAACCATGGGCCTGGGTATACAGATGATCCCAGATTTCATGGGCATACGGATAGCGCGTATCCTCCTCGATCAGGGCATAGATCTCATAGCCCGCCCGCTCGAAGCAGTCATAGATAAACTGCTGGATCGGCGTAAAGAACTGAAAGCCATGCAGCACGATCTTCTTCTGCCCATGGAAGCGGAAAATGCGCTGCACCGCCTCATCGAACTTCATCGGATCCTGAAGCTCTGCGAGCCTCCGGCGGAAGGAAAGAATGCTGTCATTCGCATTCAGGAGGCAGGTCCACATGTCGAGGAAGAGACCAATGTCTCTGTCCTCTGCATCGACGTCTTCCGGACGGATCTTCGCCTCTTCAAGACGCAGGATGTTCATGATGGCCGCATACAGATTCTTCTTGCATCCGAGCAGCCAGTCGCGCTCTGCGCTATCACCTGCGCGCTCTATCTTTTCACGTATCAGACGATTAAGCGCGGTGATATACGCAAACTTCTGGCCGCTCGTATTCCAGTCCGGAAAGATGCGCAGAGCGAAGCTGGAGAAGTCCAGGACATTCCCCTTAAACACCCGCATACTGCGCACCATATGGTACGCCATCTCGCGTGACATCGTGATCTGCGGCAGCGCCGCGATCTCCGCAAAATACGGCGCATTCTTTAATTCGGCAATATTCGAAAAGGTATATACTCTTTTAGGCATCGATCAGTCCCTCCTTTCGGATCAGTGACGACCAGCTCTCATATCCATCCCAGCGATTGACGATGAGCATGAGATGATTGACGGCACGCGTCATCGCGACATAAAGCATCCGGGTTTCCTCCTCGACGCCCTTCTGATCAGCTCTTTTTCTCAGCTCCGGATACCAGGCACTCTCCATCTTCTGGTTTTGATTCCGCATATAGCACCATGCAAGCTTCTCCTGATCGACGAGCATCGTGGTCGATTCAAACGGGACGAGGTTTCCATTCATCTCTGGCAGGATGACGGTATCGAACTCAAGTCCCTTCGATTTATGAACCGTCATGATGTAGACACTGGTGTAGTCATCGCTCATCTCGATCTCCGGTTCCATCTCTTCGCGATTCGTCGCGATCATGAGACTGAGATAGCTGTAGAGATCATAGAGCGTCGCAAATTCACCATCCATGCGTTGTTCGAGCATCTCCATCAGCTTATCGAGATCCATCTGATACTGCTTTGCGTCGATCAGCGCCTGACGATTCCGCTTCGCATCGGTCCAGGCGTCTCCCGTCATGTGCAGCTTATCCATGGCGATGTAACGATCGATGATGTTTTCCTTTTCGACGATGTCCCGAATGACGGAAAGCACCGGTCGTAAGCGAAAAGCCCGCTGGTATGTCTGCCAGGATGTCTGCGATAGAAATAACTGCAGGTACGCCTGCACCTTCTCCGCATCCCCGTCGTACTCTTCCATCGCAGCGACCGAAATCACACCCTCATACGATGCATAGGGCGTCATCAGATAATTGAAGCTATAGATCGGCTGATCCATGAAAATAAAGGAGCTGATCAGTGCATGGAAATCCCGTACTGCCTGTGACAGGAAGAACGGACGATCCGAGCTCAGCACCACCGTCTTTCCATGGGCACGGCAGAGCGCCGCAATTTCCGCTGCCTTCCGGTTTCCTCTGACCAGAACCGCGACCTTCGTCTGATCCGAGACCTTCTGCCGTCCGGAACGGACCTCCATCTCAAGATCATTGAGCGCCGTATCGATCGCATCGAGCGTCTTTCCCGGAAGCTCATCCTTTTTTTCGAAGAACTCCATCGATACTGTGCCAGTTTTCGTATTAAACGGGCGGACCGCTTCATCATAGCGAAGCAGCCCGTCGCTCGCCCAGGCGAAGAAATACTCTTCCATGACCTGCATGATATTGGCACAGGTACGGTAATTGTTCCGAAGACTGAAGTGATGAAGTGTACCCTTCATCTCCGCCTCGAGGATGTCGAAGGCTTCATCCGTCGCCCCCTTAAAGGCATAGATGCTCTGCTTCACATCGCCCACGACGAACAGGCGGGCGCCGATCGTCTTCACCAGCTTTGCAAAGGTCCGGATCTGCGTGGTATCTGTATCCTGAAACTCATCGACGAAGAGATACCGCATATCGAGCCCGTCGCAGCCGATCTGATTCTCCAGGAGGAAATGCCCGAAATCGAAAAACAGGTCGTTGATGGAAATCGCATTCTTCTCGAGCTTCAGCTGCCGATAGTTCTCTTCGAGAGTATGGAGGACAGCGCGAAGGATGCGCTGAAAATTCGCGAGTACCGGCTCACCCGGAAGCTCTCCCCAGTCCTTCGACAGGACCTCCGAAACCGTATATCCTTTTCTCGTGAGCTCCTTCCAGTAATCATCGATCAGTCGGCAGGCCTCTGCATAATTCATACCGATCTGGGTCGTGATCGCACTCGTGTCACTGAGTGCATCCGACAGTGCATCCTTGATGACATCCTTCCGCTCCTTCGCGAGTGGAAGGATGTGAAGATCCCGACCATAACCCACGCTGCTGCCGAAGCGCCGGAACAGATCATACGCGAGACTGTCGATCGTCGAGATATGCATCTGCGACTGCTGCTCGAGCCAGTTAAGATAGCGTTTGTTTTTCGTCAGCGCATACTTTTTAAGAAGAATCTCCTGCAGACGACGGTTCATCTGATTCGTCGCTTCATTGGTAAAGGTGATCATATAGATATCGGACATCTGAAGCCCCGGAACCATGTGCATAAGGTACAGGATGCGATCGATCATGACCGTGGTTTTACCCGTTCCGGCAGATGCCTTCACGACGATATGCTCCGACTCCGCGCAGTGTTCCACCCGGTACTGCGCCGCATTAAACGCAGGGATGTTTTCCTCCATCCAGTGAAATACATCCGCATACGCCTGATCGATGCCCACACCATCACAGATCGTAAACGGTTTATAATCCTGCTGCCCATCGACGCCTTTGATGTCGAAGGTCTGAAGGAAAAACACCTTCGCGAAGTCTGCATAGCGCGCCCGCAATGCGTCCGCCTCTTCCGGCGCACCGAACCAGAACACCTTCTTCCCCTCACCGAGAAGCTGCCCGATCCGATCCTGCTGCTGTATATAGTTTTCCTTAAAAAATAGAACTGAGTATGCTGCTTGCATAAAGGCTCCTATGAATCGAGTGACCATCTCGATTTCCGATCACGCACGGGTGGTGCACTGATGTCTGCATTGGCCTGCGATGCATCCTCCGTTCGATCTATAATATCCTGAGACGCTGAAGACTGTATGGTCGACATCGCCTCCTGTCTCGCTTCGGCTGGAATCGTCCGCTTCTTATATGGAGGCGTCGGCTTTTTCTGCTCAAGAGCGACCGCCTCATCGAAGCTGTAGAATGAATAGCACGCCGGATCCATCTCGTCGATAAACTGAGACCTGTAGCCGTTATAGACGATCGTCAGCTGATGCATCGCACGCGTCATGGCGACATAGGCGACGTTCCGCTGTCGCATCAGGATCTCTTCATCCTTGAGTGCCCAGTTCTGCGGGATCATCCCCTGATAAAACTGTGGCAGGATAACACGCATGAATTCGAGGCCTTTGGATGAATGAATCGTGCATATCTTCACCCCCGGCTCGGTTACGGAATAGTGAATATCCGGATCATTTTTGATGAGCTGATATTCGATATGTGCCAGGCTGAGCCAGCGACCGATTTTTTCAACTGCATCATTGGTATAACACAGCACGCCGATGGTATGCACTGGATCATCCTTCAGCCATTTCTGAATCAGCGAAATGACAAATCGATGTTCCTCATCCCCTGTTTCGCATTCGACGATATCCGGCTTTTCGCCTTTATAATCCGGCGCAACATGCTCCGCTCGATCTTCTTCCGTTAGTTCGGATAGATTATGTGCCTTCAGAGATTCGGCCAGCGCATCGATCTGACCGGTACATCGAAACGGATACGACAGTTTTTTCGATGTCGATTCGAGTCCGGCCTGCGCAAAACGCCATCTGCCCTCATAGATACGCTGGTTGGCATCCATACAGACTGTGACATCCTGCCGTGCGAGACTTCGAAGTGCAATCATCTGCGCCAGACTCTGGTCCTGTGCCTCGTCGATGAGCACATGATCAAATTTAAAGATATCCGGCACATCGGAAGCATGGTGGGTCAGGTAAAGAATGCGTTCATCACCGGCGGGGCCCTCATCAAACACCTTCTTCGCACGGAGTTTTTCCTGATAGGCTACGAACATCATAAACGCCGACATACGGTCTGTTCTCGTCATCGGATGCTCATGTCCACGTCCTTCTCTCGCCATCTGCGTGTAAATCAGACGGTCATCCGTGTTGAAAATGTTCATATTTCGCATCCACTGAAACTCTTCTGTCCAGAACTTTCTTCCCCAGCTCTTATACTTATCGCTGCCGATCTTCTCTGCGAATTCATCGAGTGTCTCATCGAGGCAGTTTTCCAGTACCTTCGGATATGCCGGATTTCCCAGTTTCCTGCCCGTCATATTTCTGTAGATCCAGTTAAGATATTCATGGAGCGTTCCTACCTTTATGTAGTCCGCATCCTCCGGCTTCAGCCCCATCCACTCCATCAGATACGATGCAAGCACATGATTATAGGTGAAGATGACGACCGCATTCTTTCTTCCCTCTGCCTTCGCTTCCTTCAGATATTTCATCGCACGATTCAGCAGCACCAGACTCTTTCCGCCACCTGCGGCAGAACGTACTACCAGATCCTTTCGTTTATCGCCGACATAATCGACGCAGTTCTGCTGTTCCTTTGTGAGCTCGATCAGCTCGTGCGTAACAGGATGTAACATGTACTTGCTCCTTAACTATGGATGACTTACGGTACTGGATCGGATGAATTCTGCCATATAGCTGATTTTAAAATCATGAACTCTGTGGAATCACCTGTCTGAATCATCTATTCGGTGATTCTCTGTGTGATGTTATGCTGCCGTAAATAATATGTCATGGAAGATTTCCATTCGCCAAGATGCGCTTTTCTGTAGCATGGAAATGCTTTCGTATAATATAAATCATACAATTCACTTCTTAACTGCGCATTATTACACCCAAGAACGAGTGAATGTATCTTCTTCTCATATATTTCTTTTGTATATATGTAGATCGGCCCCATTCCTCTTCCTAAAAATTCGATAACAACATGAGTCTTCGAATGCATTATTAAAGAATCGCTTATCCTCATCTGTTCAATCGTTTCAAAGGCATAATTTCTCCAGAATATCGCCCGTTCATCATTCTCAAATGCCAGATCGATACGCAACTGGTTTAACCAGTTGCGGTATTTCGTTTTCAACTCGTCACTGAAGGCATCGAGAAACTCAGCCGCTTTTTTATTCGTGATATTCCAACCCAGAAGCTGAATAAAAAAGTATGCCACCTTTTGAAAATCACTTAACTCACGAAGACGCAGCTTCTGCAGAAAATTCCTGAGGAACGCTTTCCGCTGTCGTGTGCCATAGCGGTTCAGTATCTTGAGAAGGACATCCTGACCAGCCGTCATATAATCGTTCTTATGACAGATGGTATAAAAAAGCATCTTGCAGTCATGGAATAGCCTCGTATCTTCTTCGATACCGAAGTAAGCTATTTTAGCTTCCAGAGATATGCCGGCCGGGCATGGAATATCCGCACAGAGTTCGTCTATATATGCAGGTATCGACTCCGCCTGAAGAAGCTGTTCCATATTCTGGCGTGAAATATGCTTCTTCTTCGCATAGGAGATAAATTCTTCCTCTGTAAGCAGGTCCTTCAGAATAAATCGATTGCACTCTTCGCTGTTATACACTCTCTGCCACTCATGATAAAAGACATCCAGATATCTTTCACTGAGTCGCAATTTGATGATCCGAAATATATTTGTAAGATCCGACTGGTAATAGTTATGCGGCACATAGCCGAAGACCATGCCCATTTCTTCATCTGTAAGCGTATAGGCCTGTTCCTCAACCATGTCAGGTTCCAGACTCTCAAGGAACATAATAAGAACCTTCAGGTCGATATTTTCAGCAGAAGCCGCTTTCAACGTTTTTTTCAATGGATGCTTCTTCTTTATTTCGTTTTTTACTTCAATCAGTCTTCTGGGTGTATAGAATGCCATCGTTAACCCTTATCATCCGAACTCAAAATATCATTGATCTGTCGCACCATCTCATCTTCCCGCAGCCGGAATAGAATTTCCACACGTCTCGAAGCCGGTTGATCTACATTTCCCGCCGCATCATAGATCAGATCATTTTCAGATCGACCATTTGCCGTCACTTTTTCTCTTAACTCCTGAAGCCGGTTCGCATCAAATCCGAGTTCATTATTATCTCGCAGGCAAAACTCAACGACCGAATAAGCTCGTTGCTGTGACAGATTCAGGTTATACATATAATCGCCGGCATCATCCGTGTACCCCTGGATGATGATTTCCGCAACATACTGCTTAAACTCATCTGAAAGAATGACGTCAAAGTACTGAGGAAGAAAGTTCTTTAAAAAGTCTTTTCCCTCTTCCTTCAAATCATGTTTATCATGATCGAAAAGGATGTTTGAATCGAAGGAAATAGATCCGGTTTTCTCATCTACGCGCACATTCAGCATACTGTCTGCAAACTGATCATGCAGCGCCGTAATGAGCTGTGGACGTATACCGATGATCTCGTTTAACTGCTCCTCTTCATGATTCAGTTTTTCTCTCATGTTCTGAATCTGCCCCTGCTGCTCCAGTAACTGTGCTTCTTTCACTTCATACTGCTTTTTCGCGCGCATAACCGTGAAAGTAATAATCAAAACGAAACACAGGAGAAGCGCCGCCATCATATCCGAATACGACAGCCAGTAACTGACTTCTCCGCCACTTTTTCTATGCTTTCTGCTTCTCATCGCAAATTACTCTTCTGTCTTTCCCTGCATCTCCGCCGCACTGATAATCAGCTGTCTGGTCGACTGCATCGCCTGTACCAGCTGTTTCATCTGCCGCTCGACAGCCTCAAATTCCTGTTTCATTCCATCATATGCTGCCCCGACCACCTTCGGAACGCGCTGTGTCGTCTCATTCACTTCAGAAATCGTTCCGCTGAGATGTGTTGTGATTTCTGCAAGATTCTTATCAAATGCTTCAAACGTCTCCTTCAGTGCTGAATCGAGATGCACATTCAGTTCTGTCGTTGCACTCGCCAGCTTCTGAGCGGCCGTCTCGATTTCGCCGCTGACTGCGCCTGAAAGCTGAACGATTTCCTCGATCTGCTGCTTTGCGGCTGCTGAAATTTCTTTACCAGACGCGGAAGCGACTCCTGCAATTTCTGTACTGGATGCGGCAGCAGCTTCTGTAATCCGGCGATGATTTTCTTCTGCATATTCTGTGAGCTGTTTCATCGCAGACTCTGCCTGCCTCTGCATAGTTTCCAGGTTCGCCTGTACCTTCGTCATATAGGCTGAAATATTCTGCGCCATCAGTGTTTCAGCATTGCCCATGTTCGTGATATATTCCGTCTGCCTGCTGATGATATCCGCCGTCTGCTGAAGCTGTGTATTCGCAGACGTAAAATTATCCGTGATGATTTCCTGAAGACTGTGAACCTCATGGATATAGTCCGACATCTCTTCGATCGTTTTCTGACTGAGCTCATTCATGGAGCTGATCTGCTCACAGCTTGTATCCAGTTTCGTAAGCATATCCTGCATAAATGCAGAGTTTGCTTTCTGATAGTCGCAGGTTTCCTTTATGACGATGCCAAGTTCCTTGAAATTATCACCCAGCGAACCGTTCAGTTTCGTGACAAATTCATTGATCAGGCCTTCCATACCCTTCATCTGGTTTTCACTGACCGCCTGAGAAAACTGCGTAAAGAGTTCATTGATTCTCTCAAATTCCGGCTTCATCATTTCCGTCATTTTTTCGGCGATTTCAGTGCTTACATTCTGTGATACCTGCCGAATCGTCTCGGTCTGCTCCTTCTGATAGTCAAGAAGTGCCTGCGCGTACTGTTCCGAAAAGCTTTTGTTTAAGCTCTCAATGCCTCTCGACTGCTTTTCCTGATATGCGATGAGACGGTTCTTTTCTTCATTTACCACATCCGGCTTTATATTCTTCCGAAATGCTTCGAGGAACTCTTCGACCGCATCCTCTGCATCCTCTACCTTTTTCTTATAAACCAGGTTGAACACCAGAGAAAAAACCATTCCATAAATCGATGTATGGAATGCAACCTTGATACCATTCATTAATGGTGCGATACTGCTTTCGATTTCTTCGGATGTACCCGTACTGAAATTCTGAAGGCCGATGGTAAGACCGATAAACGTTCCCAGAATACCTAAGCCGGTCATCGCGCCGGATACAAGGTCCAGAAGATTTTTATGGATGAGTTCATCCACCAGCTCACCGTTGATATACTCTTCTATATCGGTTCCAACGCTGTGATCATTGGCCTCTGAAAGACGATGCACTTCCGACACATAGCTCTTCATCAGTGGCGTGAGAATCTTATTTCCATAAAAGAAAGACTCGACATCCTGTGACAGTTCATTCCATGCCATCTCGCGCGTATTCGCTGAATCCCGGATTTCTTTTGTTTTATAACGCAAAGTGCGCATAAGGGAGTTGACTGGAATAAACGCTCGAAAAATACTCGTGAGGAAAATGATTGCCACGATAGCAAACATACATCCGTTCACAAGCCATGAATTCATGTCGGTTCCTGTCAAGTAGACACATACCGCCAGCAATGCAGCATACACGATGATCAGTGACCACTCACCAAGCCCCAGGCCTTTCGATCTCTTCATTTTTAAGCACTTCCTTTAATTTGTAAATTCTCTGTAAATTTTACCACTTTTATTGCATCCTGTCTTTCATTAAAAACTGATCGACGGTCATTCGCCAGACTTTCGTATTTCTTTTCAGTTTATGAAGTCAGACTCCCATCACAAAATTCTTAATATGCACACCGTTTTTCATAAAAGTGTGATGAAAACGTACGAAAATACATATATAAGTGTGATTTTTCTCACATTTTTATTAATAATAATGTGATTTTTGGTTTGTGCTATTTCTCCTTTCGCAATATAATATTTATAAAAGTGTGAAAACCGCGCATGAAAACCACTATAAAAGTGTGATGAAGATGCACGAAAATCGTCATAAAAGTGTGAGGAGCGTGTCTATGGAACGATATATTATAAAGAAGCTGCTGGACTGGAAGAATTCGCCTTATCGGAAACCACTGATTCTTAAAGGCGTTCGTCAGGTGGGTAAAACCTGGATTCTGAAGGAGTTTGGCCGGCGTTACTATGAGAATACCGCTTATTTTAACTTCGACGAAAATGAGGAGTATAAGCAGTTCTTTGAAACCACGAAGGATGTTGACCGGATTCTGCAGAACCTGATGCTGGCAAGCGGTCAGAAGATCGTGCCGGAAAAGACGCTTATCATTTTCGATGAGGTTCAGGATTGCCCGAAGGTGATCAACTCCATGAAGTATTTCTGCGAAAATGCGCCGCAGTATCATATCGCCTGTGCCGGTTCACTGCTGGGGATTGCATTGGCAAAGCCCTCTTCTTTTCCTGTGGGCAAGGTGAACTTCATGCAGATCGATCCGATGACCTTCTCGGAATTTCTGCTTGCGAATGGAGATGAAAATCTGGCAGCATATCTCGATAGCGTTGATACGCTTGAACCCATCCCAGATGCATTTTTTAATCCGCTCTATGAGAAACTGAAGATGTATTATGTCACCGGTGGTATGCCTGAGTCTGTGCTCATGTGGACAGAAGCCCGTGATATTCCGGCCATGCAGGAGGCGCTTTCCGGCATTATCAATGCCTATGAGCGGGATTTTGCGAAGCATCCCGATACTCGTGAGTTCCCGAAAATCTCGATGCTCTGGAAATCCATTCCATCTCAGCTGGCTCGCGAAAACAAGAAGTTCATCTATAAGGTAGTCAAAGAAGGTGCCAGAGCCCGTGAATATGAGGATGCACTGCAATGGCTGGTCGATGCACGGCTGGTTCATAAGATATACCGAAGTACTGCGCCTGGCCTTCCGATCGCAGCCTACGATGACCTGTCTGCCTTTAAAATCTACCTGGTGGATGTCGGTCTGCTCCGCCGTCTGGCCCAGCTGGCACCTACAGCCTTCGGTGAAGGCAACCGCCTGTTCACAGAATTTAAGGGCGCGCTGACCGAGAATTTCGTCCTCCAGACACTGATCACACAGTTTGAGGTGGTTCCGCGCTACTGGACACAGAGTAATCCGCCTTATGAAGTAGATTTCCTGATTCAGCGGGAAAATGATATTTTCCCTGTAGAAGTGAAAGCCGAAGACAACACCTCCAGCAGGAGTCTGAAGAAGTTTAAGGAACTTTTCCCGGATAAGGTGAAGCTTCGAATACGCTTCTCTCTCGATAATCTGAAACTGGATGATGATATGCTGAATATTCCACTGTTTATGGCGGATCAGGCAGACCGACTGATCGGTCTTGCACTGCAGCAGCGAAACAATGTGTGATTCGACGATATATGGAGGTATTATTATTCAGATTCATAAAGTGTGAAAAAATAAAAATAATTCCTGTGACCCATCCTTCTCTTCTTCGGTGATTAAGGATGTAAGGAACAAAACACAGGATATCCGATTCAAAAACGAAAGGAAATAATACTATGAGAAAGAATATGATGAACAGCAGCATGAAGAGCATCCTCCTCACGGGGATCCTGATCGCGACGGTCGCGACGACGGCGTGTGCGGGTGTGAAGGCACAGGGCGTAACACCGAAGACCACAGAGGCGGAAACCAGCGGTCCATCCGTACCGACCGCGGATATGAATCAGGAAGCAGCGAAGCCGGAGGCAGGCATGGAGTTCGATGACGCATACACGAACACCGACGCAAATCAGGAGGCGGGCATGGCGCTTGATGGCGCATATACCAGCGGTGATGCGTCGGATCTGCAGATCAACTACTACGATACCGAGGAGGCGGGTGGCATCATGACCCTGGAAGCCGCGAACCACTGGGCACGCTTCGACTTCTTCTCGAATCCGACGATCGGCGAGGACTGGAGCTACACTATGGATAACAACATCCTCGATGTCGAGAAAACCTACACAGCGAAGGATCCGTCCGATACCATGAATATCAATGATGGCACCACCCGTTTCGTGCTTACCCCGAACGCACTCGGCACCGTGACCGTCACCTTCAACTACGGCAAGGCCGGCGCGGAGCCGGATGACACCATGATCTACACCTTCGTGGTCGATGAGGATCTCCGCATCACCCTCGTGAAGGCCGAGAACCCGCACGGCGATAAGAGCATGATCGTGCGCCCGGTAGTAAAATAAACAAAAAAGCGATGACTCCCCTTTTGAGTCATCGCTTTTTTGTTTACCTGCTTCACAGTTCTTCGACGGCCTTCGTGAAGATCTCGCCGGCGGCGCGGGCGAGCTGGGCAATGTCGTGGATCCGGACCTGATGATGGCCATACATGAGGCTGAGGTTCCCGAGGTTTTCCGTTCGTCCGAGGAAAAGTCCGTACACGAGGATGCCCTGCGCGCGCATCTCCGTGATGGCGTCGGCGGCGTCATCGACCGCCGGGCGGCCTTCATAGGCACTGCCGAAAGGGTACTTCGCACAGGATGAAAGGCGCGTCGAGTCATCCGGGCTCGCATCCGTCAGGACGATCAGAATGTGTTTTCGGTCACCGGGGCTCCCGCCGGCAGCCATGCCGGGTTTCAGTGCAGATGGCCCGCCAGCACCGGGCATGCTGTGATTTCGCACACCTCCATGCTCCGTTGACATGGTGGCTTTCTGTGCTTCCAGGCGTCGATCAGCTGCCGGCATGCCTGTGCTTCGTGCTTCAGAAACAGCGAAGTTTCGTCGGCTTCCGTGCAGGAGCTCCTCCGCGGCGAGGCGCAGGCCGAGGCCGTCGCGGTTCCAACCGGCGGCATAGAAATGAAAGAGATACGCGCAGTCCCGCTCGGAGAAGTCCTTCATCTTCTCAAGGACAGTGTAGCCACGGAGCGAGCGGAAATTCCAGACAGCGGCCGGCACGTGGCAGTTTTTCAGCGCTTCCGCGAGGATCCAGGCCTCGGCAGCGAGCTGCTCCTGCATCTGCATGCGGGAGGCGCTGGCGTCGAGCAGCAGCGTCACATCGAGCGGCATCTCCCGCTCCGGGCGCTGCTTTTCGAAGACATCCGGGTCATGCACGATCGGCATGCGCCAGGCGCGCACCGGATCGAGGCGGCCCACCGGAGCATGTACCGCGACATTCTCACGGAGATCCGACAGCGTGAGCTCGAGGCGCGCTGAAAGGCGCCGCACGAGCGAGCGCGCCAGCTCCCCCTCCGACTCGAAGAAGCGCCGGTTCGCCAGCGCCTGCTGCGCGCTGTCCTGCCGCACCTTCGCGGTCTCGGAGTCGAAAAAGCCGCCACGCGGCGCTGCCACGTCTGTCCGGGAGCCTGTCCCCGAAGCTTTTCCTGCCCTATCTTCCGTTCTCTGATTTGTCCGGGTGATGTCGTTCATCTGTGCACCAGATTTCTCGCGCAACCAGGTCCGACCATCCGAAGAGCCCGTGTCGAACTTCCCATCCGTCACATATACGTGGCAGCCGCGGTGCCCGCCGACGCAGAGCCGCGCCTCAAGCTGCTGCAGATCCTCGTCCGTATACAGCGAGCGTCCGAAGCAGGCCGTGATGTAGGCGCGCTCACCCATCGCCCCTGCGCCGCCGTGCTTGCCATCCGAAGCCACCGGCGTCCCGGCGGAGGCATTGGCCGCGTACGTGTTTTTCATCATCAGCGTGTCGGTGTGCTGGTGCTCGGTCCTAAAAACGTGCTGCAGAATCCAGGCCTCCACCGTGTTCAGGCGAATGTGCACGGGCTTCACTTCCGCCTCTCCACGGTAGGCGAAGAAGCGCGTGAGGATCGCGCGAAGGGTGGCGGCCACCTCGTCCGCGCTGAGGTCCGGATCGAGCTCGAGGGCGGCGGCGAGGGCCCTGCGGTCGGGCGCATACACCCGCGTTTTCCGGCCGAGCACGCGGCTCCAGCGGATCGTCTGCTGGTCGAGGAGGCGCTTGTTTTCCGCCATCCACTGCTGGCGATTCAGGTTCTGAAGGCGTGCGAAATACGCCTCGGCATGCTGCGCACGAAGCGTCTCCAGTGCGGGCCGGGACGGCAGCTCACGCGCATAGACGTAGGACTCGATGCCGAGCCAGAGGGTGTCGCTGAGGATCGCCGCGCGCCGGCTCCTGGACACCTCCTCGAGCAGCGCCTCCGTCGGGTGGCCGAGCCACTTATGCGTGAGCCCGATGACGAGGTTCATGTAGAGGTCCGCACTGCCGTCCTCCGTAAACGACAGAAAATCCGGCGTGAAGGCATAGTCTCCCGCTGCCGTCCACACCAGATTTTCCGCTCTTTTCCGCTCGTCCTCTGTTCCAGCCATACCTCACCTCAGAAAGCTTCGATACCTGATTTTGCCGAGCGCACCGATCGTAGCTTTCTGGTTCAATGCAGTTGCCCTCAAGTCTTCACCGGCACCGCATACACATTCTGCTTCTGGCATCTGCTCAGTCAAACACCTCCTGGTCCAATGCAGTCGGCCTCAAGCTTTCACCGGCACCGCATACACATTCTCACCGAAGGGACACTTCTGGCATCCACTTAGTCAAATACATCTCTCCCGCCGTGGTCCGGGATCCGCGCGGTGATCACGTCACGGATCAGCTGCTGCTCACGCGGGTCGAAGCACTTATTGACGATGCCCATGTCGAGGGCCGTGCGGATCGAGATGCCGAGCTGCATGAGGCCGATCGCATCCTGCAGGCCGCGCAGGTCCACGGCCCGCTCCGAAATCTCCGCGTGCTCCGCCTTGTCATTCAGCTCATAAAAGAGCTTCACGAACTGGTCGCGCCAGCTCTTCCGGATCGTCGGAAAGCGTCCCTCGAGCACACGGCAGAGGTTCTCCTCCGAGATGATCGGCATCGCGATGGCGAGAAAACGTGACGCCAGCGCCTCATTGAGCTCCCGCGTGCCCTCGTATCCGTAGTTCATCGTCGCGATGAAACGTGTCGCCGGATGCAGCTGCAGCCGCTCATAGCCCGGCACATCGATGACCCGCCGGTGATCCAACACACTGTGCAGCACCGCCAGCGCCTCGTTCTTCGCCATGTTGATCTCGTCGAGCACCGCGAAGCCGCCGTACTTACCCGCGAGGTAGACCGGCCCCGGCTTGAACACGACCCGACTTCCATCGAAGCTGTCCGCCCCGATCATCGACGCCGCATCCATCCCGACATGGAAGGACACATCCCACACCGGACGCTCAAACAGCGCCGCCAGATTCTCGCAGAGGATGTTCTTGCCCGTCGCCTTCGGCCCCGACAGCAGCAGATTCCGCCCACTGAGAAGCGCCGCGATCGCCGCATCCCAGATCTCCTGCCCGTAGTACGGACACTCCGGCGTCGGGATCCTCGCTTTCAAATCCTCCGAAAGTGCAAGTGACCTGTCATTATTTATAGAACACGATACATCATTCAGAAGTTCAGCATCGACTCCATCTTTCATCAGTAAATTTATCAGCTGTTCATTCATCATTCTTGACCCTGCATGTTTGAGAAACACTGTCTAACGGCAGGTGGTGAGGGCGGGAAACCGTAGAGCATTTCGATTTCACGTCCCACCACCTGAAGTTTAGAGGACTCTATCACTCGTAATCGAAGTTCAGAAACATGGGTTTGATTTCGACGACTTCGTCGTACTCCTTCTGCGAGACGGTGACGCTCGAGTTCAGGGCCTGCAGGTCCTTCTTCACGAGGGCGAGGGCGTCCGCCGGGGATTCAGCGCGGCCCTCGCGGATCACACGGATCATGCGTTCGAGCACAACCGGGTGGGCATAGCGGGCCGGCACGTCGAGGGCTTCACCGACGAGCGCGCGCTCCATCTGTGCGACGGCAGAAGCATTGGCCTCACGCACCTTCTGCACGTTATTCTGTGCGTTCGGCAGCACACGCGACGCGGCGAGGAGGAAGATGATCGCGAAGCCGAAGAACACGACGTAGATCGCGGTCGTGCCGCCCTGCAGGAGTCGGACAATGCCGAGGGCCGTCGCGCAGATGGCCATGATGAGCACGACGAGGGCCACCCATTTCGCACTCGGATTCACGCGCTGGACGATGCGGAGCTGCTTCGCCGTCGCAGCGAGCTGACGGTACAGCGCCGGCTGCTTCTCAAGCGTCGCCTTCTCTGCCTCGAGCTTCTCGATCGTTGCTTCGGCGGCTGGCGTGAGGTGGTCGGCGTAGCGCCGCTTCTCTTCCTCTTCCGCGGCACGCAGCTTCTGCTCGGCCTCACGGCTGTGAGTCGGGAGCTCCGGACAGCGCTTCGTGATCTCCTCGAGAATCGCATCTGCATATGGCTCAGCCTGCACGGCGCAGCGGATCTGGTGCCCGCTCTTCAGCTCTACGACGATGTATGCCATACTGCCGAAGATGCCCTTGCCGGTGAAGCCGCCCTTCGACATCGCGACCTGCTTGAAGATGCGGTTCATGTCCGTGAAGAGGACGTAGCGGCTTCGATCCAGCATCAGCGAGGACAGGAACACGGCCCGATCGCTGACGCCGAGACGCCCTATCTTCACCATGTGCTTCTTTTCGATATTCAGTTCCTCTGGAGAGAGATCCGTCGCCACGGCTGATAAAAACATTCCCATAATTTCGTCGATCCTTTGCTGTAAATTTACGAAAGGCGGAAGTGCCTCCACCTCCGCCTTTCGCATGATGATTATTCAGTTTTAAGTTTATGCCTTCGCAGGCTTCTTCGTAGCCTTCAGGAAGAGACCGAGGAATAGAATGGCGACGATGATACCGATCGGATAAGCGACCATGGTGTTGTAGATCGTCGCGCCCTCTGCGGTCTTCTGGTTCACGAAGCCACCGAGGCACTCCGGTGCGAGGATGAAGTAAGTCGCGCTGACGGCACTCATGAAG
>Ga0129312_1000719_pt1 | contig 24859 bp, 24 predicted proteins | sample O827metagenome_FD_94434 | JGI IMG/M metagenome (GOLD analysis project Ga0129312, IMG submission 94434) | Orangutan group fecal microbial communities from Wisconsin, USA - O827 metagenome | ecosystem: Host-associated > Mammals > Digestive system > Large intestine > Fecal | place: USA: Wisconsin... | reverse complement strand
ATGAGACTGCGGGAGCCAAGGATACGGCTTATCTTGTAAAGGCAGCTCAGGTATTCTATTCGTCAAGCATTGAGGGCATAGGAAACGGCAGCTACAGCCTTAGCTGAAACTGACGGTCCTGCTCAAAGTCTGACAGAAAAAACGGTCATAAACAGATGTGAACAAAGCTCAAACAGCCGGATCTTACTCTTACTGTTTGAAAAAAACAAATGTCTTGCATCTATATGACCGTTTTTTATATCTGATATTTAAATATCTGTCTTACGATCTGATATCCGAAGTAAAGATCAGTGATTTTCAACCGCCTTTCTTGCTTCCGACATCTCTGTACGGGTAAGATCCTTAATGACCTCACCGCCGATAATAAGACCTGCAACCGAAGGAACAAAGGCCGTGCTTCCCGGAATAACTTTCTTAGCAGTGGTTTTTGTGCTGCCGCCGGTCTCTTCTGTGCTTTCAGGCTTGTCACTTAAGTCTTCGGATATGTCATAGAGAGGACGGGATACGGTCTCTTCCGAATACACGACCTTGAGTTTTTTGACACCGCGTTTCTTCATTTCATGACGCATGACCTTGGCAAGCGGGCAATACTTGGTCTTGTATATGTCAGAGACTTTGAACTGCATGCCGTCAAGCTTGTTTCCGGCGCCCATGCAGCTGATTATCGGTATTCCGTATTCCTGTGCCTTCATGACCAGTTGTACCTTGGCTGTTACAGTGTCAACGGCATCAACTATGTAATCATATTCGGCAAAAGGAAACTCATCTGCATTTTCAGGAAGAAAGAAGCATTTATAGGTGCGGACGTCGACATCCGGGTTGATGTCAAGCATACGCTCCTTCATTACCTCGACCTTATATCTGCCTATGCTGGAATGAGTGGCAATTATCTGTCGGTTGAGATTGGTGAGGCTTACTGTATCACTGTCGATAAGATCGAAGGCACCGATGCCGCTTCTGACCATGGCCTCGCAGGCAAAACCGCCTACTCCGCCTACACCGAAAACAGCGACTCTGCAACCGGCAAGCTTAGCCATGGCTGCTTTGCCTAAGAGTAATTCTGTTCTTTGAAACTGATTTGACATAAATATTTCCCTGAGTTTTAATAATTATCCGATTTTGCACGGCTTGAAAGCATTTAAATGATATGATTTCTGCTTAAAAGCATTTTACTTTCAGGCTGATACAAAAAGACTCTGCCGGATGATTATAACAGATTTTCAGAGCAATACTTACACTTATGCGGTGTATTGGTGTTTTTTTGGAACAGACAGGGATAGAAGATGGATGAAAATGCTTATCCGGCGGGACGGCAAAAAGATAAAGTTGAAAAAAATTTTAATAAATATCCTCAAAGCCTATTGACATGGTAGGAAATAGGGAGTATATTACACGCAAGCTTAAACAAAGCAAAGAACAATTACTTGGAATGATAATTCGGAAAGGAGAAAGATATGTTTGCATCAAGCTCATCAACAACTATGTGCATGTGCATGTGTATCATGTCTGCTTACCGGATGGATGATTCTGAGGTATGCGGCGTGACTTAATGTCATGCGCATAGGTTCCAAGGATATATTTTCAGAAACATGTACCGGGGCAGACATATAAGATGGATGCCCCGCTTTTTTTATCGATTAAAGCCGGAGTGCAGTCGGCAAAGCAGCGGCTTGCAGCTGCGAAGACGACTATAGGACGGCCAAACGAAAATGAGCACAAAGTGCCGATAGGCACGGGTGCGAATTTTCGAAGGATTGCGAAAGTACGGAGTACGAAGCAATCCGTAATTAATCGATAAAGAGGATTAAAGCCGGAGTACAGTTGTCGAAGCGGCAGCATGCGGACGCGGAGACGACTATAGGACGGCCAAATGAAAATGAGCACAAAGTGCCGATAGGCACGGGTGCGAATTTTCGAAGGATTGCGAGAGTACGAAGTACGAAGCAATCCGTAATTAATCGATAAAGAGGTTTAAAGCCGGAGTGCAGTCGTTGAAGCGGCAGCATGCTGCCGCGAAGACGGCATTCGGTATCGGCGGAAAATATATCGTACAGTAAACAATGTATCTTATACCGGCTTATAACAAGCCCGGCAATTTTATAAGAAAGAGGAAAGCATTATGAAAAAGAACATTTTCAAACGCATCGGTGCACTCGGAGTCGCAGCCGTAACAGCTATCGGCCTTCTTGCAGGATGCGGAAGCAGCAGCACAGCTGAGACAAGCGCAGCCACCGAGTCAGAGGCAGCAGCAAGCGATGCAAAGTTCAGAACACTTGACGACATCAAGGCAGACGGAACCATCAATATCGGAGTATTCTCGGACAAGGCTCCTTTCGGCTATGTAGACGAGAACGGCGAGTATCAGGGATATGATGTATACTTTGCCAACAAGCTTGCAGAGGATCTCGGAGTTAAGCTTAACTTTGTATCTACAGAAGCAGCAAGCCGTATCGAGTATCTTCAGACAGGCAAGGTTGATGTTATTCTTGCAAACTTTACTGTAACACCGGAGAGAGCCGAGGAGGTTGATTTCGCACTTCCTTACATGAATGTTGCACTTGGTGTTGTATCACATGACGACAATGTTATCACGGATCTCAGCCAGATAGGTGCAGACGATCAGGTGATCGTTATCTCAGGAACCACAGCAGAGACATATCTTACAAAGAATTATCCGGACATCAAGCTTCAGAAGTTTGACACCTATGCCGCAGCAAAGAGCGCATTCGAGAATGGAACAGGCGTTGCATGGGCTAATGACAACACAGAGGTTATCGCATTTGCCAAGGAAAATGAGGGCTATACAGTAGGTATTGACTCACTCGGAAGTGCAGATACCATCGCTCCGGCAGTAAGCAAGGGCAACACTACTCTTCTTGACTGGATCAATGATGAGATCAAGTCACTCGGTGAGGAGAATTTCTTCCATAAGGATTATGAGGAGACACTTCTTGATACCTATGGTGCAGAGTTTGAGGACACACTCGTTGTTGAGGGCGGCGGAGACGCAGCAGCATCAACAGAGGAAGCAGCACCGGCAGAAGCAAAGGGTACTATTACAGTAGCTGCATCACCTACACCTCACGCAGAGATCCTTGCAGAGGCTGCAAAGGTTCTTGCAAAAGAGGGCTGGGAGCTCAAGGTTACAGAGTTTGAGGATTATGTACAGCCTAATCTCGTAGTAGACAGCGGTGAGATCGACGCAAACTATTTCCAGCATAAGCCATACCTTGATAACTTCAACGAGGAGAACGGAACAAAGCTTGTATCTGTAGCAGGTATTCACTATGAGCCGTTCGGAATCTATCCGGGAACAAAGAAGTCACTTGACGAGCTTGCAGACGGAGATACAATAGCAGTTCCTAACGACACAACAAATGAGGCAAGAGCACTCCTTCTTCTTCAGGACAACGGACTTATCAAGCTTAAGGACGGTGCAGGTCTCAAGGCAACAGTTCGCGATATCGAGGAGAATCCTAAGAATCTCAAGATCGAGGAGCTTGAGGCAGCTCAGGTAGCAAGAGTAAAGGATGAGGTAGCATTTGTAGTACTTAACGGAAACTATGCACTTGAGGCAGGCTTCTCTGTAGCCAAGGATGCGATTGCATATGAGAAGTCAGATTCAGAGGCAGCCAAGACATATGTAAATATCATTGCAGTTAAGGAAGGCAATGAGAATAACGAGGGAATCAAGGCACTTGTAGCAGCTCTTAAGTCAGATGATGTTAAGAAGTTCATCAATGATACTTATGACGGAGCAGTAATCCCTTACGAAGACTGATTTTGACCTAAGGGCCAAAGTATGGTACAATTAGCGCCGGCAAGAAACAGTGCAGCAGATTAAAGCGTTCACTGTATACCGACAAAAAACAGCCCCGGGCGGCTTACCGTCCGGGGATTTAGTAGTATTAAGGAGCCGATGTAATGGCATTTATTGAGATCGAACATGTAAGCAAGACCTTTGATATAAAGTCTTCCGCAGTCGAAGCTCTTAAGGATATCAATCTGTCTATAGAAAAGGGTGAGATATTCGGAGTTATAGGTCTGTCGGGTGCAGGCAAGAGTACACTTGTAAGATGCTTAAACAGACTTGAGACACCAACCTCCGGCAAGGTCATAATAGGCGGTGAGAATATCCTGGAACTCTCAGGAGAAGCACTCAGAAAAAAACGCCAGAGTATCGGTATGATATTCCAGCATTTCAATCTGCTCATGCAGAGGAATGTCATAGATAATGTATGCTTTCCTATGGAGATAGCGGGTATTTCCAAGAAGGAAGCACGTATCAAGGCAATGGAATATCTCAAGACGGTCGATCTTGCGGAAAAGGCCTATGCATATCCTGTACAGCTTTCCGGAGGTCAGAAGCAGAGAGTGGCCATAGCAAGAGTGCTTGCCTCCGATCCTCAGATCATACTTTGTGATGAGGCAACAAGTGCACTGGATCCGCAGACTACACGTACCATATTGGAATTGCTTAAGCATATCAACAAGGAGTTCGGCATTACCATAGTGGTCATTACCCATGAGATGCGTGTAATAGAGGAGATATGCGACAGAGTTGCCGTGCTTGATCACGGCAGATTAGAGGAGCTCGGCACGGTCCATGAGGTATTCTCAAACCCTAAGACCAATGCTGCCAAGAGACTTATACTCACAAAGCAGAGCGAGCAGATTGAAGAACAGATTATTAAGGGGGACTAAGAGATGGGTGCATCCGATATGATTTCAATGCTTGGAGGCGGTACTGCCGACACTCTGCTCATGGTCTTTGTTTCAACCTTGATGGGCTATGTGATCGGGCTGCCGCTCGGAGTATGTCTTACTATATTTGATGCGGATGGCATAAGCCCGCATCCGTGGATATATAAGCTTCTTGATTTTGTTATCAATATAACCAGAAGTGTTCCGTTCCTTATCCTTCTTATACTTATTCAGCCTTTTACCAAGATGCTCGTAGGCAAAAGCTACGGAACGACAGCGACCATAGTACCGCTTACAGTTGCCGCAGCACCTTTTATCGCACGTATGGTAGAGAGCTCTCTTAAGGAAGTCGATAAGGGCGTTATCGAGGCTGCGGTAAGTCTCGGAGCAAAGAAGAGCACCATTGTGACCAAGGTGCTTATTGCAGAGGCACGTACCTCACTGCTTGTAGGTGTTACCATAGCACTCGGTACCATACTCGGATATTCTGCTATGTCGGGAGTTGTCGGTGGAGGCGGACTCGGTGATATAGCTATCAAATACGGATATTATCGTTATGAGACAGACATAATGCTTGTGACTGTTTTAGTCCTTGTTATTCTTATGCAGATACTTCAGTGGCTCGGAATGGTAATGTCCAAGAAACTCGATAGGAGAAGAGGCTGATTATCGTATGAATTTTGAAGTGATGCGCAGCTATCTGCCTCTGTATATCGAGGCAATGAAGCTGACACTTAAAATAGGATGGATCGGTATAGTTTTATCCGTGATCATAGGCTTTGCCTGTGCTGTTGCAAGGCATTACAGGATACCGGTCATAGGCAGAATAGTGGGAGTATATATTGAATTATTCAGAAATACCCCACTGCTTGTTCAGCTGTTCTTTCTTTATTTCGGATTACCTAAGCTTGGACTGGATATCAATGCCGAGGTGTGCGGAGCTTTGGGACTTGCTCTCCTCGGAGGAGCATATATGGCAGAAGCGTTCAGAAGCGGCTTTGAGGCAGTTGAGCCGATACAGACTGAGAGTGCACTCAGTCTTGGCTTAAGTCCGGTACAGACAGTAGTGCATGTTGTACTTCCGCAGGCTTTTTCGGTAAGTGTTCCGGCATTTGTTGCAAATATCATCTTTTTGCTTAAGGAGACCAGTGTTTTCTCCGCAATAAGTCTGATGGATCTTATGTTTACCGCAAAGGATCTGATCGGCTTGTATTACAAGACCATTGAGTGCCTTACACTTCTTGTTATCTTTTATCTTATTATCCTGCTCCCCGTTTCCATATTGGGAAGTATAGTGGAAAGGAAGGTGCGCTATGCAGGCTTTGGGGATTGATGTCCTGTTTAAGGGCACAAATATGCAGAGACTTCTGCTCGGTCTGTGGGTATCACTCAGGATAAGTCTTATATCGGTAGCTATAAGTATAGTACTCGGACTTGTCATCGGTTCGCTCATGACAAGAAAGAATCCGGTAATAAAGGTATTTACGCGCATCTATCTCGAGATAGTCAGAGTAATGCCGCAGATGGTCTTATTGTTTATCGTTTTCTTCGGCACGACCAGAGTCTTCGGATGGAATATCGAAGCGGAGACGGCAGCGGTAATAGTGTTCAGTTTCTGGGGAACGGCAGAGATGGCGGATCTTGTCAGAGGAGCACTTATCAGTATACCTAAGCATCAGTATGAATCCGCAGCGGCTCTCGGTATGAATGAAGTACAGATCTTTATTCATATAGTTATTCCGCAGACCTTAAGGCGGCTTATCCCGCTTTCCATCAACCTTGTTACACGTATGATCAAGACCACCAGCCTTATCATGATGATAGGTGTCGTAGAGGTGCTTAAGGTCGGACAGCAGATAATAGAGGCAAACAGGACAGCTTCACCTAATGCCGCATTCGGAGTTTATGCGGTGGTACTTCTGCTGTATTTCATTGCATGCTGGCCTATCAGTATGTTCTCCAAATATCTTGAAAGGAAATGGTGCTGAGCATGGCGGCGGAACTTGTTAAGATCGAACATTTAAGAAAACAATATGATGACAGTAATGTTATATTAAAGGACCTTTCGCTGACGATACATGAGGGAGAGGTAGTTGTAATAGTCGGTCCATCAGGCTGCGGTAAATCAACACTGCTTCGTTGTATCAATGCTCTGGAGCCTATTCAGGGCGGAAGCATAAGCTACAGAGGGGAAAAGTTTGATGCCAGATCCAAGAATATCACTGCCATAAGACAGAAGATAGGTATGGTATTCCAGAGCTATGAGCTCTTTCCTCACAAGACTATATTACAGAATGTTACACTTGCGCCGATACTTGTTCAGAAAAGGAACAAACAAGAGGCGGAGAAGGAAGCTATGGAGCTTCTTGACAGAGTAGGACTTAAGGAAAAGTGTGACAGCTATCCGAGACAGCTTTCGGGAGGACAGAAGCAGAGAGTTGCCATAGTGCGCTCACTTATTATGCATCCGGAGGTACAGCTTTTTGATGAGGTAACGGCAGCACTCGATCCTGAGATGGTAAGAGAGGTACTTGATGTATTGCTCTCACTTGCCAGACAGGGCAGGACCATGGTAATAGTCACACATGAGATGTCCTTTGCCAAGGCTGTTGCAGACAGAGTGGTATTTATAGATAAGGGCGAGATAGTCGAAGAAGGCAGCCCTGCCGAGTTCTTCGAGCATCCGAAGACGGAGCGTGCCCGCCAGTTTCTTAATACCTTTACCTATGATAAGGTTGAAAAAGAATGATATATACAGAGTTGTGGATCTAGATAAGATTTGCAACTCTTTTTTAGTCGAGCGAAACATATCCACAGACACTCAGAGTGCGCAGGCTCCGCCTGTCCCGAGACAAGCTCGCGCACATTCGGTCTGTGAATACGTTCGCTCGAATTAAAACAGTACGGCACTTTAAAGTATTTCAAAAGAAACATCTACAATACTTATTGACACGATAGGTATTGTAGGGTATACTCTCGTCAACACTCAGACAAGAGGAGACAGTAAATGTATCGTAAGCTTTATTTTGAAAAACTTATACGATCTAATTTCAGATTTGGGCGAATGTGAGACATGATTTTTTCCAAATGACAGACTTATGGAAGAGCATAGCTTTTCGGACTGTCAGCCAAGGTTCAGGAAATCGGATGATGCTTAACCAAGATGAACCTCATACATTTAATAATATCTGCCAAAGCAGATGATTCGATTTAAGAAAGGAATTAATATCATGTCAGAATATAGATTTGAAACACTTCAGCTTCACGTAGGTCAGGAGAACCCGGATCCGGCATCGGATGCACGTGCTGTACCGATTTACCAGACAACTTCTTATGTATTCCGCAACAGCCAGCATGCCGCAGATCGTTTCGGACTTGCTGATGCGGGCAACATCTACGGAAGACTTACAAACTCAACACAGGGAGTATTTGAGGACAGAATAGCAGCACTTGAAGGCGGAGTTGCAGGACTTGCACTTGCTTCCGGAGCAGCCGCAATTACTTATACTATCCAGGCACTGGTCAAGCAGGGCGAGCATATAGTAGCCCAGAAGACTATCTACGGAGGCACAGCCAATCTGCTTGCACATACCTTACCACTGTACGGTATAACAGCAAGTTTTGTAGATGTACATGATCTTGCAGAGGTTGAAGCAGCAATCAAGGATAATACCAAGGCTATCTATATAGAGACTCTCGGCAATCCGAATTCGGATATTCCGGATATCGATGCACTTGCAGAACTTGCTCATAAGCACGGTCTTCCGCTGGTTATCGATAATACCTTCGGAACTCCTTATCTCATCAGACCTATCGAGCACGGTGCAGATATCGTGGTTCATTCTGCTACAAAGTTTATCGGCGGTCACGGAACCACACTCGGAGGTGTTATAGTTGACGGAGGAACATTTGACTGGGCAGCATCAGGCAAGTATCCTTGGATCTCAGAGCCTAACCCGAGCTATCACGGTGTTAAGTTTACAGAAGCCGCTGGCAAGGCTGCGTTTGTAACCTATGTAAGAGCAATACTTCTTCGTGATGAGGGAGCTACTATCTCACCTTTCAATGCGTTCCTGCTCTTACAGGGAACAGAGACCTTGTCATTAAGACTTGAGCGTCATGCAGAGAATACCAAGAAGGTAGTTGAGTACCTCTCCAAGCATCCGCTTGTTGAGAAGGTCAACCATCCGTCACTTCCGGATCATCCGGATCATGCTCTCTATGAGAAGTATTTCCCGAACGGCGGAGCATCGATCTTTACATTTGAGATCAAGGGAGGCAGAGAGGAAGCATTCAAATTTATCGACAATTTAAAGCTTTTTTCACTTCTTGCAAATGTTGCGGATGTTAAGAGCCTCGTTATACACCCGGCTTCGACTACACATTCACAGCTCAGTGATGCAGAGCTTGAAGCAGTTGATATTCATCAGAATACAATCCGTCTCTCTATCGGAACAGAACATATAGATGATATCGTTGCAGACCTTGAGAGAGGTTTTGCAGCTATCAATAAATAATTACCACAAACTTTAATATGTCGGACTCCCCTTATGTCAGACATGAGAAAAGACTCGCTTATTTCAAGCGGGTCTTTTCATATACGTAAAAGATGTGCTATTTTTATATAGTGTCTAAAAAATATAAAAAACAGGAAATAATATGACCTTACAGCAATTAAAATATCTTGTGACCGTAGCGGACTGCGGTAATATAACCGAGGCAGCGGAAAGACTGTTTATATCTCAGCCGTCGCTTAGTCTTGCCATACATAATCTTGAGACGGAGATGGGTGTTACCGCATTTTCCAGGACCAATAAGGGAGTGCGTATAACAAGAGAAGGCGAAGAGCTTTTGTCATATGCCAGACAGCTTCTTGAGCAGGCAGACATAATGCAGGAGCATTTCGGCAAGATCACGGACAGGCAGCCTAAGTTTTCGGTATCCTGTCAGCATTATTCTTTTGCTGTAAATGCATTTGTGGAGCTTGTTAAGCAGTTTGATGCAGACAGCTATGATTTTATCCTCAGAGAAACCCAGACCGGAGAGATCATCGAGGATGTGGCGCAGGGCTTAAGTGAAATAGGAGTTATATACTTAAGCGAGCATAACGAAGAATTCCTTACGAAGCTTATACGCAGGAACGGACTGGTATTTACAGAATTATATAAGGCAGACCCGCATGTGTTTATAAGCTCTGTGCATCCACTTGCAGCAAAGGATGTAATAGAACTGGATGATCTTAAGGCGTATCCCTATCTGACATATGAGCAGGGCAATCACAATTCGTTCTATTTTTCGGAGGAGTTCTTAAGTACTCTTGATATGCCTAAAAACATACAGGTTAGGGACAGGGCTACCTTGTTTAATCTGGTCATAGGTCTTAACGGATTTACCGTGAGTTCAGGTGTCATAGACCGTGATCTTAACTCGGAACAGATCATAGCAAAACCGTTGAAAATGGATGTGAGCATGCATATAGGAACGTTGATACAAAAGAATATACTGCTCAGCCGTTATGCCGAACAATACAGAGAAAATCTAAAGAATTGCCTTAACGCGGCAGAGAAATAATATGAAAAAGATGCACAAGAACAGCATTTGTAAGTGCTGCAAGCTTGTGCATCTTTGTGTTTTCATTCAAAAAATTTATTAAATGTGTTAAAAAACTTTATCAAACAAAGTGAAAAACTGTTTATTTTTCCGTATTTTACCGGCTTGATCGAAAACCGATAGACATAAGTATCGAGTTATAAAAGAACTTGATGATAGTGATTGAATCTATAAAGTATCTTTTTGCGTACAATGAGTATACAATACAGTTGTACAGAGAAAAAAACAATCAACTCACTCAAGTTCAACGGTCTTTGCGACCGATATAAACTCTTGTACAGCCGGAGTTATATGTTCGTCGGAGCTGACCAGTACCCCCTGAGTCCTGCTTAGATCTTCGGCGAACTCTCTTGACTCGACCTTGCAGCGAAGGTATTTTGTCATCTCCTTCGACATGATGGAGATACCGAGATTGTTCTCGACCATACCGAATATGGCAAGATCGCTGGCTGCCTTGTAACGTATGTTTGGATTCATACGTGAGAGGACATCGGAGAATTCACTGACATTGTCGGTACCGGGGACTATAGGCAGGATGAAATCACAGCCTTTGATCCTATCCGAAGGAACCTTGTCAAGCGCAGTGAGAGGATGATTCGGAGGAAGTATTACGCATAGAGGATCCTTATACAGCGGAGTATAATACTTCTTGAGTTCATCGGGCACGGCTTCTTCTTCAATGAAGGCTACATCGATGTTGCCGGACTTAAGCTCACGGACAACATTCTCGGCACCCAATTCACGGGGTAAGAGCTCAATGCCGGAGTATGAGGTCGTGAAGCGATGAATGACCTTGGGAACAAAGTCGATCATGTTGCTGTTTGTGGCACCGATACGAATGCTGCCAGTAAGCAGACCGTAGATGCCCTGTACCGAAGCATGGAGCAGATCATCGTTCTTTACTATCTGAGAACAGTAGTAGAGTATCGATTCACCGTTCTTGGTGAGAGTACAGCTGTCCTTGCTGCGGATGAAGAGTGAGAATCCAAACTCATTCTCAAGTGTCTTGATCATGTGACTGACATTTGGTTGTGAATAGCCGAGAGCCTGAGCCGCTTTTGTAAGGCTGCCGAGCTCAGCGACCTTAAGGAACGCTTTGTACTTGGTAATTGACATAGCAATACTCCTGTGTGGTGTCGAAAATATCAGAGTAATCTAACAAGATTTTAACATCCGGCAGGGCTAAATTCAACATGTTTGCATCGAATCGTTAATACATCGGTTCGCTATAATAAAAAACTTTTATATCTTAACATATTTTAAGGAGGAACTAAGATGGCACTCACAATTGATGAGATGATCGTAAAGGCTAAGGCAGCGGTTGACGCAATCAAGGACTACGATCAGGCACAGGTAGATAAGCTTGTTTATGAGGCTGCTAAGACAATTTATAAGCATGCCGAGGAGCTTGCAAGAGAGGCAGTTGACGAGACAGGTCTTGGATTCTATGCAGATAAGGTTTGCAAGAATACAGATACACCTGCTACATTCTGGGATTACCTCAAGGACAAGAAGTCTGTTGGCATCATCAAAGAGGATAAGGCTACAGGAACAATCGAGATAGCTCATCCTATCGGAGTTATTGCTGCTATCACACCGGCTACAAACCCTAACGTTACTCCGCTCGGAAACTTCATGCATGCTATGAAGGGTAAGAATGCTACTATCATCTGCCCGGCACCGAGAGCAAAGAACAGCTCAACACATACAGTTAACCTTATCCGTGAGGCACTTACAAAGTGCGGCGCTCCGGCTGATCTTCTTCAGATCGTTGAGGATCCGACAATTCCGCATTCGGCAGAGCTTATGAGCAAGGCTGACCTTGTTCTTGCTACAGGATCATTCGGTCTTACAAAGGCTGCATACAGCAGCGGAACACCGGCTTACGGCGTAGGCCCTGGTAACCCGCCTGTAATCCTTGACAGAGACTATGACATCAAGGATTGTGCAGAGAAGTCTGTAGTAGCTGTAGGATCAGATAACGGTATCCTTTGCGACGGTCAGAACCTCTTCCTCTATCCTGAAGAGAAGGAAGCTGAGGTTATCGACGCATTCAGAGGCGCAGGCATGATCGTATATGAGGACGAGGCAGATGTTGCTAAGTTCAGAGATGTTCTCTTCCTTGAGACAGGAAAGCCGAACCCGGTACTTGTTGGTAAGGATGCACCTGTTATCGCTAAGGCAGCAGGCTTCGATATCCCGGCAGATACAAAGGTTATCGCACTTAAGGTTAAGACAGTAGGAGCTTCCGATCCGCTTAATGAGGAGGTTCTCGGACCTATCGTTTCAATGACAGGTTATGACACATTTGAGAACGCTGTTGATATGGCTATCAGAAACATGGAAGAGTCAGGCGGAATCGGACATACAGCAGGTATCTACTCTCACAATGAGGATCACATCAAGTACTATGCTGAGAGAGTTCCGGTAGCACGTGTACTTATCAACCAGCCTACACCTGATGCATGGGGACCGAAGAGCAACAATCTTTCACCTGCAGTATCAGAGGGATGCGGAACATGGGGCAACAATATCCTTGCAGGAAACGTTGACTATGTAAACCTCATCAATGTTTCAAAGGCAGTTTATCCGTTAGAGGTAGAGCTTCCGGATGCAGCTAAGCTGTTCGCCGACTAAGCGAATTGTTCATACAAAACCAGGAATTACGGTTTGTGCCTGCGGTATTTATACCGCACGGCGCAAGCCGTGATTCTGTCTGCAAAGGTGTATTTATATGAAAGAAGAACTTTTAAAGAAAATTGATGAGATAGTAGCCGGAGAGAAGCTGGCTATGGACAGTTATTTCTTCTGCGGATCCGGATCATCACTGCCGGATGATGAGCTTATAAGAGCCGGAGAGGCATATCTTACAGCTGAGAAGAACGGAATTCCGGACGTGGAAGCCAAAGTTAAGCTGATAGAGAGATTGGAAGCAGCGGCAAACAAAGGACAGGAAGTATTGAAAGCAAGAGTCCTTATAGATGCAGAGGATCCTAAGACAGTCGTAATTAAGGAAATTCTTGCAAATAAAGATTTGCTTTGATCAGACATATATTTTATAATTAGACCGACAAAAGCCTTGACAGACCATAATGTGGAAAGTCAGGGCATTTTTTTCATTTCACAGGACACTTATCTCCTGATGAAATGGCAAACGCTCCGCAGGATGTTTGACTTGTGTGAAGGAGAAATTTGTCGCAAGCAAGCGTATTCGGCGCGATAGTGTATCAAGGCACATTCTTTTATTATGTTTAAGGAGAAAATATATGGAACTTCAGTCGGGAATCAAAAATGAGAAGAGTATAGTTGTAACAGAGGAGCTTACGGCAAGCAAGGTCGGAAGCGGCCTGCTTCCGGTCTATGCAACACCAAGCATGATTGCTTTAATGGAAAATACCTGCGCAGACTGCGTACAGCCTTATATGCAGGAGGGAGACGGAACTGTAGGAACCTCTGTTGATATAAAGCATGTATCGGCAACTCCTGTCGGAAAGACTGTTAGATGCGAGTGTACTTTGACGGAGGTTAACGGCAAGAAGCTTGTATTCGAGGTGAATGCTTATGATGACAAGGGCCTTATAGGAACCGGTACACACAAAAGAGCAATTATCAACAACGAAGCATTTATGGCAAGACTGGCTTAACTTAGGAATATGGATAAATTATCATTCGCATGTGACTATATGGAGGGGGCACATCCAGAGATACTTAAGAGGCTGGCAGAGACTAATTTTGTAAAGTCTGCCGGATACGGCATGGATGAGTATTCGGAAGCTGCCGGGGCAAAGATACGCAAGGCCTGCAATGCACCGGATGCCGATGTTTTCTTTCTTGTCGGAGGAACTCAGACCAATGCAACGGTGATAGATGCTTTGCTGAGGAGCTACCAGGGCGTTATATCGGCAGAGACAGGACATGTCAATGTCCATGAGGCAGGTGCCATAGAATTTGGCGGACACAAGGTCATGGCACTTAAGCATATCGACGGAAAGCTGAGTGCGGCGACAATATCAAAAGCTCTGAAGGATTACCGGGACGATGCCAATCACGACCATATGGTCATGCCGGGCATGGTATACATATCACAGCCTACGGAATACGGCACCTTATATACACTTAAGGAACTTGAAGAAATAAGCAGGGTGTGCAGAGAGCATAAGATCCCGCTGTATCTTGACGGAGCAAGGCTTGCTTATGCACTTGCCTGCCCCGTAAATGATGTTGAGCTTGAGGATATAGCAAGGTTTTGTGATGTGTTTTATATAGGAGGAACCAAGTGCGGAGCCTTGTTCGGAGAGGCAGTGGTCATTCCTAAGCAAGGATATATACCTCACTTTTTTACTATGATCAAGCAGCACGGAGCTTTACTTGCAAAGGGAAGATTGCTCGGTATTCAGTTTGACACGCTCTTTACAGACGGTCTATATAAGCTTATCGGTGAAAATGCAATGCATGCTGCCGACAGGATCAGAGCCAAGATGCGTGAGTGTGGGTTAGAACTCTGCTTTAATTCCCCTACCAATCAGATATTTTGTATTGCTGAAAATGCTCTTGCCGAGAAGCTTATGCAGGAGGCTGAGTTCAGCTTCTGGGAAAAGCCTGATGACACTCATACAATCGTCCGCTGCGTTACAGACTGGGCGACTGCCGATGAGGACGTTGATGCATTGTGCGAACTTCTTGAAAGCCTGACATGCAAATAGATTTATCTGTCCGGAGCCTGAGTTTTAATCAATCAAGGTTACGAAGATAAGAGATCGGAAAATTATAATAATACTGTTAATTGAGTAGGAGGCGGTTAGTCATCGCCTCCTACTCAATTGGTGTAAATGTTAAAGATCATAATGCATATATATGTAACTAAGAAAACATTTACATTTGACTCAAACTACATGACAAAAGCCTCCTCCTTCGTGTTAAAATGAATCGATAGTTTTATGAAGGTATTTATAAAGGGTAGAGAGACAGATGCCGTAGTCGGCGTCACGGAGGAAGATATAAATGAGGAAAACCAAGATAGTCTGTACGATGGGCCCGGCAACGGCTTCGGATGAGGTACTTAAGGAGCTGATGCTGAGCGGGATGAATGTAGCCCGTCTCAATTTTTCTCACGGAACACATGAATCACATCTTGAGACTATTAACAGAGTCAAGGCTATGCGAAAGGAGCTTGGACTTCCTATCGCAATAATGCTTGATACAAGCGGACCGGAGATACGACTTAAAGATTTTGAAGAGGGCAAGGTATGTCTTGAGGCAGGGCAGGAGTTTGTGCTCGGCGCAGGAGACTTTTTGGGAACCAAGGATAGGGTTGCCATTACTTATTCCGGCTTGTACAAGGATGTTAAGAGCGGCTGCACAATACTCATAGATGATGGTGCCGTAGCGCTTAAGGTCAAGGCTATATCCGGGCAGGATATTGTCTGTACCGTTATAAACGGCGGAGAGATATCAAACCATAAGGGCGTAAATGTTCCGGACGTAAGCATAGGACTTCCTTTTGTAAGTGAAAAGGACCGCAGCGATCTGCTCTTCGGTATTGAGAATGATGTTGATTATATTGCGGCTTCCTTTGTGCGATGTGCAGATGATGTCAAGGAACTTAGGTTCCTCCTTAAAGAGCATCACGGAGAAAAGATAGCTATCATATCCAAGATAGAGAACCGTGAGGGTGTCAATAATATAGATGAGATACTTGCGGTATCGGACGGTGTAATGATAGCAAGAGGAGATCTCGGTGTTGAGATACCTATCAGAGAGATACCTGCGATCCAGAAGCTCATAATCAAGAAGGCAACATTTACAGGTAAGATAGTAATAACGGCTACTCAGATGCTTGAGTCCATGGTACGTAATCCGAGACCTACAAGAGCAGAGGTCACGGACGTTGCAAATGCGATATATGACGGAACAGGTGCAATCATGCTGTCCGGTGAAACAGCCGCAGGAAAATATCCGATCGAAGCTGTAAGGACTATGTCTGATATTGCCGAATATACGGAAAAGGATATCAATTATGACAACCGTTTCCGCGAGCAGAAACTGCCTGATACGGCAAATGTTACCAACGCTATATCTCATGCGAGCGGACTCACGGCTATCGATATAGATGCTGATGCGATAATAACGGTCACACAGGCAGGATATACCGCAAGGATGCTTTCGAAGTACAGACCTCCGTGCAGCATCATAGGATTTACGCCAACGATCAAGGCGTATTATCAGTTAGGACTTGTATGGGGGGTTACACCTATGCAGCTTGAATTTATAAATGATTCAGGCATGCTGTTTAAGACCGCATTTGATAAGGCTATAGAAGCAGGCTTTATTAAGGAAAAGGGTTCGGCTGTGCTCACGGCGGGACTTCCGCTCGGAAACAGCGTACAGACAAATACAATAAGAATAATGAGCAGAGACTAAGTTTAAGCTTAAGCAGTTTGTTATAGGACGTAACTATAGCAAACTGCTTTTCTTTGATATTTTACGATAACAGACTGTTTTGATATAACTTCATCAACATCTTTTTTAAGGCGGTGAAGTTGTTATGAACAGTACAAAAACATATATTCATTTCGGAATAGCATTGGCAGTCGGTCTGCTTATCAAAGCAGGGATACGTCCGGAAAACGGATTGACTTTACTCGGAGTAAATGTCCTTGCGGTAACCATACCTACACTGTATCTGTGGCTTACGGTCAATACAAGCTGGTGTGCACTTTTGTTTCTTGGGCTCCTTGTCATGACCAGAGCAATGTCTGCAAATGCGGTATGGGCAGGCTCCATGGGACATTTTGCGGTAATTACGATGATCGTATTTTCTCTGCTTAATTATGCTCTCAAGGAGACCGGAGTGATCGATAAGATCGCAGCCTGGTTCATTACAAGGAGGATAGCCCGCAAGCGTCCGTATGTGTTTCTTGGACTATTCTTTTTATCCAATCTTGTTATAGGCATGTTTGTGGATAATCTTTCGCTTGCCGTAATATATGTGGGTCTGGCGGCTGCGCTTGCGGAAAAAATAGGACTCAAGAAGGGTGAAGCATTTTACTCTTGTATGTTCATAGGTATTCTCTGGTGCAATGTTGTTATATCTATAGCCTCACCTATCGCTCATGCTCCTGTGCTTATACTTATCGGTATGATGGAGAGCAGTCTGGGTATAGTGATAAGCTACGGAAAATGGCTCAGCATAGGCATACCGTTTGCGGCGGTAATGTTTATTGTTATGATGGCGGCTGTTGCAATAAGACATCCGGATACTTCAAAGTATATGGAATTTGATTTTGACGGTTTCAGCAGTACACCGCGTCCATGGGACAAGAAGAGCAGGATCACAGCAGTGATATTTGTTCTTACCGTACTTGCAATACTTCTCCCTGAGGTGCTTAAGAGCGTTTTTCCGACAGTATGTGCCTACATGAGTAAGGTCGGTGTTGTCGTTCCTGCGATACTTGCGGTATGTGCATTGTCATTTATCAATGTTGACGGCGAGCCTATACTGGATTACGGCAAGGCAGCAGGAAGTCTTCCGATTTCTGCAATAATATTTGCAGGCGTGGTATGTGTAATGTCTACACCATTTTCATCGGAGGAAACAGGCATAAGCCTGTGGCTGGGTAATATTATCAAGCCGGCATTCGGAAGCTTATCACCGTTTACGGCTATGATGCTGCTTACGACCGCAGCCTTGATAATGACCAATTTCCTGTCAAATGTTGTGACCATGGTGCTCTTTTTCAATGTAGGAATAGCTCTGTTAAGCGGCGGAAGTATTGACCTCGGAGCATATGCGGTACTTATCGGCTTCGCATCCTCGATGGCATCACTTACTCCGTCGGCATGTGCGCCGGCACCGCTTATCTATGCGCCGGGACATGCAAGCGCCAGGGGTGTACTGAAAGCAAATCTGGTATTTATAATACTCTCCTTTGTGGTGATGCTTACACTTGTATATCCTATTGCATCTAAGATCATAGCCTTGCCGTAAAGTATTTGGAAATTAAGTATCAGAGAAGGCAAAAATTCTTTTGATCCGGTACATAATTAAAAACGATCATTGTATAGCTACATGGCAGTGCCGCTTACAATGGTCGTTTTTATGTACGAATTTTGTCTGTGTTGACGGATGCTGCACAAATAAATTAAGAGATATGATAGAATCAGCTATAAACTTCTATTAAAGCAATATTGATGATTTAGGTACATCATAGTTTTTATAATAAAGTGTGTAAAAAGGGCGTAGTCCCTAAGACGCTCATTACCTTTAGGTGATGGGTCGTTCACAAGCGGATGTACATAGGTTCGGCAATTCGAACCGGTATTAAAAGCACAGCGACTTTCGACGGATGCCGCATTTACAGGGAGAAGGATGATGAAGGCAGTATTTATAGATATAGACAATACCTTACTGGATTTTGACGAATTCGTGCGAAGCACCATGAAAGAGGGCTTTGCACATTTTGGACTCAGAGAATACGAGCCTTGGATGTATAAGACCTTCAAGGCGGAAAATGATAAGCTGTGGAACAGGATTGAGCAGGGAACGCTCACTTTCACAGAGCTTAAGAAGATACGCTGGAATATGATATTCGAAGTGCTGGATATACAATTTGACGGAAATGTATTCGAGGAGTATTTCAGAAAAGAATTCTATGACAGTGCGATAATTATTCCGGGAGCAATGGATATGCTTGAAGCGTTGCACGGTAAATATATACTCTGCGCGGCAAGCAACGGTCCCTACGGTCAGCAGATGAACAGGATAGCTGTGGCGGGTATGGATAAGTATTTTGATTACAGCTTTATTTCCGAAAAAATAGGTGCATCAAAGCCATCGTCGGAATATTACGAGAGAGCATTCAGCATCCTGAATGAAGGCAGGGAAGAAAAGATACTGCCTGAGGATAGCGTAATGGTAGGAGATTCGTTTAGCTCAGATATGACCGGAGGCAGCAATTACGGTATGAAGACCTGCTTCTACAGAAGGGATCCGTCAAAGGAGATACCGGAGGCTATGTCGGATAAGATAGATGCAGTAGTTGACCGCTTGACAGATATACCGGAAGCTGTTCGCCGGCTATTTGAAGTTTAAATATGCGTAGTGGGCAAAATATGCTCTGACAGCCGATACAATTCTATAATGATTTTGCCGGAGACGTTAAACCGTCTTTATTGAAATTTTTGGAAAAATTTATATTAAGGAAATGTAGTGGGCAGTTATTCATCTATATGGATAGCTGCTTTTTACATTCACGGAAAGTTCACAAAATTTGTTAGCACTCAGTATTGACGAGTGCTAACAAGAGTGATATAACATAGTCATGACAAGGGAAAGAGATCCTTTGAAACAGATTAAGAACTTTACGGCAGCAGGCCGTGTGAATTATAGGAGGGTACTTATGTTTATTCCAAGCGTATTTGGCGGTAATTTTGTTGATAATTTCTTTGATGACATTGATAATCGCAACAAGAATGCGAGATATACCCCGCAGACAGGCTCTTTTATGAAGACAGATATTAAGGAGAGTGAGGATAACTACGAGATCGAGATGGAGCTTCCGGGCTTTGATAAGAATGATGTCAAGGCTCAGCTTAATAACGGATATCTTATCATCTCTGCCGAGAAGACAGAAAATAATGATGTTAAGGATAATAAGAAGTATATCCGTAAGGAGCGCTATACAGGAAGCTGCAGCAGAAGTTTCTATGTAGGAGATGCTCTTACACAGAACGATATTAAGGCTAAGTTTGACAAGGGTGTTCTTACACTTATAGTGCCGAAGCATGTTGAGAAGCCTGTAGAAGAGAATAAGTTTATTTCCATAGTATGATTCCCCCAATCATATTTTGTACATCCTAAATTTAAGGAGTTGCCGCAAGGCAGCTCCTTTTTGCGTGTGCTGATATGCCCGTAAACGGTCAATTCACAACGAAATAGTAAATATTCAGCACCGCAGCTCAAAGCAGCTTTGCAGCTTTTCGCTGTCGGCGTCCGGAGACCCTTCGGGTCTTGTCCGCATAGATATTCCATTGATAAATATGCCCGTAAACGGTCAATTTCCAATGGAATATCTATGTGCTGAATAATTACATTTTACAAAACATTTACATTACTTCGATAACGCTCTTTACCGTCCTCTCGTATTATTCCCGATGTAAACAAGAAAAAAGTTTGTAAAGAATAAAGTCAGGTAATACTTTTGGAGGACATTATGAACAAGAATTTGAAGAAACTTTTGGCATTCGGAGCAGCAGCTGCAATTGCGGCAGGTCTTGCAGGATGCGGATCATCAACAACAGAAACTACAACAGCAGCAGCTGCAACTGCAACAGAGTCAAGTGAGGCTGCTTCTACCGAAGCTGCATCAGAGGCTCCTGCGTCAGATCTTAAGGGAAGCATTTCACTTGCAGGTTCAACCTCAATGGAGAAGCTTTGCGAGGCTATGTCAGAGAGCTTCATGGAGAAGTATCCCGACATCAATGTAACAGCAGAGTACACAGGTTCGGGTGCAGGAATCGAGTCACTTGAGTCAGGCAGCGTTGATATCGGTAATTCATCACGTAATCTTAAGGACAGCGAGCTTGAGAGCGGAGCAGTTGAGAATGTTGTTGCGATTGACGGTATCGCAGTTATCGTTGACAAGGAGAATACAGTTACAGATTTAAGCTCCGAGGATCTTGCAAAGATCTATAAGGGAGAAGTTACAAACTGGAAGGATCTCGGCGGCAAGGATGAGTCAATCGTAGTTATCGGACGTGAGAGCGGATCCGGAACAAGAACAGCTTTCGAGGAGCTTCTTAAGCTTGAGGATGCTTGCAAGTATGCACAGGAGCTTGATTCAACAGGCGGAGTTCTCGCTAAGGTTGCTTCAACACCCGGTGCTATCGGATATGTATCACTTGATGTAGTGGATGACACTGTACAGGCAGTTAAGCTTGACGGCGCAGAGGCAAGTGAGGAGAGCATTGTTGCAGGAAACTATCTCCTTTCAAGACCTTTCGTAATGGCAACCATGGGCGAAATCTCAGAGCAGAATGATCTTGTTAAGACCTGGTTCGATTACATCGCTTCAGAAGAGGGTCAGGCAGTTATCAAGGGTCTCGGACTTATCCTTCCGCAGTAATAGTTAAGATAAACAGGTAAGATAGATTATGGGCAGTATTACAAAGACAAACGGCGCTGTGAATGCACAGAAGGTGACCGAATTTATAGCAAAGACTGTATTTACGGTATGCGCAGTGCTTGCGATCTTTGCGGTAGCTTCCATGACAGTATATATGTTTGCCAAGGGCACTCCGGCTTTTCAGAAAGTCGGAGTTGCCGAGCTGTTATTCGGAACTGTCTGGAAGCCGACCGCTGATCCGTCTTCATACGGAATCTTCTATATAATTCTTTCATCTATAGTCGGAACCGCATGCAGCATTGCGATAGGGGTACCTATAGCTCTTATGACAGCAGTCTTCCTTACAGAGGTCGCAGATAAAAAGATATCGGCGATAGTATATCCGGCAGTTGAACTTCTTGCAGCGATCCCGTCTGTTATATACGGACTTATCGGACTCATGGTTCTTAATCCGGCGATGTATAAGCTGGAGAAACTGATATTTGCAGGATCAAAGACACATCAGTTTACCGGCGGTTCAAACATGCTTTCTGCAATAATCGTACTTGCAATTATGATCCTGCCTACGGTTATCAATGTCAGCGCATCATCGATCCGTTCGGTACCTAAGGAATTAAGAGCTGCTTCACTTGCTATGGGTGCTACAAAGATGCAGACCATATTCAAGGTGACGGTTCCTACAGCAAAGAACGGAATCATGGTTGGTGTTGTGCTTGGTATCGGACGTGCACTCGGTGAGGCAATGGCAATCAACATGGTAGCCGGCGGTTCGGTTAATATTCCGCTTCCGTTTAATTCGGTAAGATTCCTTACTACTCAGCTTGTCAGTGAGATGGGATATGCGGAAGGAACACACAGACAAGTGCTTTTCTCTGTCGGACTCGTGCTCTACATTTTCATAATGCTTATAAATCTTGCTCTTATGCAGATTAAAAAGAGAAATGAGGAACAGTAATGGATAGCAGAAGTCTGACAAATAAACAATCAAGACCCGGAGACGTCTTGCTTTACGCAATCGTTTACATCTGTGCCGGATTTTCGGTATTACTGCTTGTCGGTATCATTGCCTATGTATTGTATAAGGGAGTAGGTGCTGTCAATCTTTCATTCCTCACAAGTGTGACTTCGGTGCTCAAGGGCACTGTGGGTATTGCCGGCAACATAGTCAACACACTGCTTATCATCTTCATTTCTATGATCATTGCGACTCCTATAAGCATAGGAGCTGCGGTTTATCTTAATGAATATGCTAAGCCGGGTAAGCTGGTAACACTTATAGAGTTTGCAACCGAGATACTCTCGGGTATACCGTCTATCATATTCGGTCTCTTCGGAATGATGTTCTTCGGACAGACCTTGGGACTCGGATATTCGCTTATCACCGGTTCACTTACACTTATACTTATGGTGCTTCCTCTTATTACGAGAAATACTCAGGCTGCACTTAAGGTAGTACCGGACAGCTACAGACAGGGTTCGGTAGGACTGGGAGCAGGCAAGTGGCATACGATCAGAACCATATTGCTGCCGTGTGCAATGCCGGGAATTATTACCGGAGTCATACTTGCAATAGGACGTATAGTGGGCGAGTCGGCCGCGCTTTTGTTTACGGCGGGAAGTGCCAAGACACTGCCTAAGACCTTAGGAGCATTGTTTGGCAAGATATTTGATTCGGGCGGAACACTTACCATACAGCTTTACTTAAGCGCTACAAGTGAGGGAGACTTTGAAACAGCCTTCGGTATAGCGGTGGTATTGCTGATCATAGTATTTCTTATCAATTTGGGAACTAAGCGTCTGGCAGCAAGATTTGATGTCAGGAGGATTGCGAAATGACGGACAAAATTAAGATAAAAGCAGAGAATCTTCACCTTTATTACGGTGAAAATCACGCACTCAAGGGTATAAATATGGAGATCCGCGAGAACTGCGTAACAGCCTTTATAGGCCCTTCAGGCTGCGGCAAATCCACATTTTTGAAGACCATAAACAGAATGAACGATCTTGTCGATAATGTCCGCATTGAAGGAAAGATCACACTTGACGGAGAGGATATCTATGCACCGGGAGTTGATACGACCTTACTCAGAAAGCGTATCGGTATGGTGTTCCAGCAGCCTAATCCATTCCCAATGAGCATTTACGATAATATTGCTTACGGACCGAGAGTACACGGCATCAAGGATAAGACGAAGCTTGATGAGATAGTTGAAGAAAGCTTGCGCGGAGCTGCAATTTTCGATGAGGTCAAGGACAGACTTAAGAAGTCTGCTCTCGGACTTTCAGGAGGACAGCAGCAGAGAATATGTATAGCAAGAGCTCTTGCCGTACAGCCTGAAGTGCTCCTTATGGATGAGCCTACATCTGCGCTTGATCCTATCTCGACGGCAAGAATAGAGGACCTTATGGAGGATCTCAAGAAAAAGTATACCGTAGTTGTTGTTACTCACAATATGCAGCAGGCAACACGAGTATCGGATTACACGGCATTTTTCCTCCTGGGAGAACTCATAGAGTTTGGTGAGACTGAGAGACTTTTCGCTTATCCTAAGGAGAAAAAGACAGAGGATTATATCACAGGAAGGTTTGGCTGATGAGAACAAGGTTTGATGAGCAGCTTAAGCAGCTCAATAATGAAATGATCCGGATGGGCAGCTTGATAGAAAATGCTATCCAGAATGCGGTACGGGCTTTTTTTGACAAGGATACCGAGCTTGCAAAAAAAATCATGGATAATGATGAGGTGGTAGATCAGGAGCAGAAGAAGATAGAAAATATCTGTTTTCAGCTGCTTATACAGAGACAGCCGGTTGCAAGAGATTTAAGAACTATCACAGCTGCACTCAAGATGGTTACGGATATGGAACGTATAGGTGATCATGCAGCAGATATATCGGAGCTTACTGTAGTAATGGCGGATCATACTGAGATCATGAACAGGGATGATATCAAGAAGATGTCCGGTGAGTCTGTGATGATGCTGCTCCATGCAATAGAAGCATATGTCGAAAGAGATATGGACAAGGCCAGGGAGGTTATCGCTCATGATGATATTGTGGATGATCTCTTTATCAAGGTCAAGTCCGAGCTTATCGAGGCAATAAGCAAGAATCCTGACTGCGGAGAGTATGCGGCGGATCTGCTTATGATCAATAAGTATCTTGAGCGTATCGGAGATCACGCTACCAATATAGCGGAATGGGTAATATTTTCACTTAATACGGTTGATCCGGATGCAAAGTAATAACTAACTTTTATCCGTATGCATTATAAGAGGCAACGGATAAATGTAGATATAATAGTGAATTGAAAAAGTAAATTCAGTTTGTAAAAGTAAATTCCACGGAGGCTCAAAAACAGGCTGAAATTCTGGAGTTTCAGAGTGACAAGCGGTAAGTTCGAATGTATAATTAGCATAAATT
>Ga0129312_1000718_pt1 | contig 24891 bp, 17 predicted proteins | sample O827metagenome_FD_94434 | JGI IMG/M metagenome (GOLD analysis project Ga0129312, IMG submission 94434) | Orangutan group fecal microbial communities from Wisconsin, USA - O827 metagenome | ecosystem: Host-associated > Mammals > Digestive system > Large intestine > Fecal | place: USA: Wisconsin... | reverse complement strand
CAAGTTGCACAAAAGCTGGTAAATCCTGTATTTTATCCCTTTATTAATCAAAAAACATCGTTTTTGGTGATTTTTCAAATTTAAGATTTTTTGCAATTTTGTGAAATATTTTTTACACTCAGATTGGAAAAAAACATGGCTCATGATACAATACAGGAAAAAGGAAGAAAACAATATGCAGATTTACGCACCTGATTACTATAAAAAATTTACATGTATCGCTGACAAATGTCCCATTACCTGCTGCCAGGAATGGAAAATCGCAGTGGACAATGACACCTATAACCGCTGGTGTCACATCCAACCACCCAAAGATATGGAATCTCAGCATGCTGCCTTATCCAAATATACCTATGACAGAGACGGGCAGCATATCATCACTTTAACAGGCCATAAAAAATGTCCGTTTCTGCTGGAAAGCAAGCTTTGCCGTCTGGTACTGGCCCATGGTAACTCCATTCTGTCGGAAACCTGCTCAATGTTTCCACGGGAAAACCACGACTTTTCCAACCATACGGAAGCTTCCCTGATGCCGGGCTGTCCTGCGGTTCTTGACCTCTGGCAGACCGAACCCCTTATTCAGTTTCCAAACGTTGTCTCACAGCTTCCGGCTGATGACATTGACACGCTGCTTTTTGAACTTCGAGATCAGATCATTCACCTGACGCAGGATATAAACCAATCCCCGGAATTGATATTGATGGAATGTTTTTACATTCTTTCAGAATTTCCAGAACAGGAACAATTGACGAAAGCACTGCTGGATGATTATTTTTCCGTTGAGACAGTTACAGAATTATCCACTGCTATCCATCAGATGGATTTTTCTCTGGAAGATATGTTGTATGAGTGTAACGAACTTTTGCAGGATCTGGCTGTCAACTATCAAAAAGAAGGATTGTATACTCATTTTCTGACACCGCTGCTATCACTTGCGTCTCAGATTTCAGCTGGAACATCTGACTATGATCTGATTGATTGTTGGAAAAACTTTCACGATGAATTAAAAAAATATGAACCTTTGCTCCATGCCTTTCTGGCTAACGAAATCTATTCCGATCTGTTACTTCCTGAAGGTGATCTGGACAGTATGATCATTCATATGCAATGGATCGGCATGGAATATGTAGCCATCCGTTATGGACTCTTTTTGTCCTGGCTGAATTCCGGACAGACTTCGCTTGCATATGAAACGGTTCGTGAAACCATTGCCATTCTTACCCGAATGACAGGCTATGAAGATGACGATATTTATGAATATCTGGAAAATAGCTTTGAATCTCTTTATTGGGAATGGGGATATTTTGCAATGATACTTGCAAATATAAGATAATTATCATCGAAAACAGGATCTACATTTTTGTGTAAAGCATACCTGAATAAAGGTAAAATTTAAGCCCGATCGATTTTTTCTTCTTTCGACCGGGCTCTTAATGAATTTCCTGTAATTTCATTGTCTACACCTTCAACTTTCTCAGTTTATTAATTGATTACTTATGTTCCTTTTGGACCGTACCTCCTATCCTTAAATTATGAAATCTTTCTTCTTATTTCATTGGACTGTACCTCTATTTCTTAGTTCTTTTGTTGAGATTATAGTAACGCATCTCCAGCGTTTTGTCAATAGTTTTCTGTTATTTTATATGTTCTTTTTTAGTTGTCAGTCTTTTTGCTTTTCTGGGCAAAAAGACTGACTTCTCTCTATCTCTGAGATGACCTTCTAATCTTCTTAATAATTGCTGCAATTCCGATACCGATCAGCCAGATGATACCTATTAAACACAGAAAAACAGAAAGTAATGTTCCCGCACCGGTTCCCATCATCGGTGCATAAAAATCTCCCATCAATATGACAAACTGTGAAATTGTCAATAACAATGACACAATGGCCTGCGCAAACAGGCCGGAATGATTCTTATACAATTGCCGATATAAAATATATATCAGCGCAATAACAATGACAACCACAAACAGGAATCCGAAGAGGTTTCCCGCAGCGGTTCCAGGATCTGCAGATCTTGTACCGGCCCGGATACCTGCGATTGCTGCAACCTGAAGTACCCCCTGCCAGAACCCGACTTTCTTTTTCTTCATGCCCCGTTTGTCATCCAGTACATAATAAAGCTTCGCTGCTTCCTCATACATCTCTTTCGGATCCAGTCCCCGGAAACGATAATATTCAATAATGTGATCATAAATCATCGGTTTGAGATGACTGTCTGTCAACATATCCGCAAAATATGCCATAAATGCAGGCTGCTTCAACGCGGTCTGATACTCCGGTTTTTGAAAAAACTGCTGAAACATCTTAAATTTGTCACAATATGGCGGTTTTAACAACATTTCCATTTCTACCAGTGCTTTCTGGATCAGCAAAATCAGGCGCTGTTCGTCCTTGCGCTCGTTTTTTTCGATTACTTCATCAAAATCGTACTGCGGTGCAGACTCCTGCTGTGCTTCCCCTTCCGACAGATCTGCACGATTTTCTTCTGTATTATACTCCCTTGAAGATTCCATATCATAGGTTTCACTCTGAGCTTCCGGTTCTGCACGTTCTTCTAAAACATCCTGATTCCGGCTTTCTTCCGACTCTTCCATTGAAACTTCTTCTGTTGCATTCTTCTGATCCGATTCCTGATTTTGACTATCCGCTCTGCGTCCGCGATTCCGCCTGTGCAACGTCATATACGCCTCATGAATCCGCTGAAACTCTTCCGGATGCTCTTCCGGGTGATACTGTTTTGATAAAGCTGCATAAGCTTCTTTTATCTCTTCCTGCGAACTTCCTCGTTTGATATGTAAAATTTCATACGCTTCTGATTCATACATCTCACTGTCTCCTCCAAAAGTGTCTGTTTATTCTATATTCTTTATTCTTCGCCTTCATCATTATCATCGTTGTCATCCTTCCATTCCGGGAAATCCAGTTTTCCTTCAAATGGATCATAGCTCTCCAATGACGCGATCATTCGTTCCAGATATTCCCGGTATTTCCGAATCCTCCGCGGATCCTGCAGTGCCAAAACACCTTCAAACTGCTGAATATGATACATGAGCATTTCCCGGGTCTCTGGCAAAGTTTCTTCGTAAAGTGCCTGCAATTGCTCCAGAATCAATTGATTTTCTGTCAGGTCTTTTGGATGTACCTTTAACTTTTCCAGCTGTTTCATCCTTTTTTCCAGTTCTTTTTCATCCATGTTCTGGGACAGTACTTTCGTCACACTTTTTCCGGTAGAAACAACCGTTACTTCAACTTCTAAAATACCGTTAATATCGTAAGTGAAACGGACGTCCACAGATTCCTCGCCTCGTTTTTTCTTTGGAACCAGTGTTGTAATCACACCAAGCTGCACATTGTCCTCCGCATAAGGTTCTTCTCCCTGCAAAATATCAATTTTCACTTCCTTCTGATAATCCGAAGCCGTGGAAAAACGATGAATTCTGGAACACGGAAGAATCGTGTTACGCTCGATGATAGCACTCATGTACGGATGATTCGGATCCGCTTCATTATGAACACTGGTCCCCAGTGTAAATGGACAAATATCTGTCAAAATATAATCCCGCACTTCATCTTTCCGTTCCATCACGCCGCACACGAGTCCCAGTCCCCGGGCAATCAGCTGATCACTGAATCCGGTAACCAGCGGTGTCTGATCAAAAAGCTGTTCCATATAAGACTGCACCAGTGGCATTTTACCGGATCCACCCGCCAGGATCACTGCATCAATATCCTCCAGCTCCACACGACTGTCCCGCAGCGCATGCCGCAGCACTGTCTGAATCCGTTTCCAGACGGCAGAACTCTCCCGCATCATCCGCTCGTTTGTATACACGCTCTGATACATCTGCCCGCCAAGCACCGCGGTCATTTTTACTTCCTGCTCTGTGGATAAAGCAATTTTACATTTTTCCGCCTGACGAATCAGAATCGCATACTCCTTTTCACTTAAGTTTTCCCGTTGAAGCTGATGTTCTCTCAGGAAGCCTTCTGCAATGGCTTCATTGAAATCATCACCACCCAGATGATTATCCCCGGAAACAGCCAGGATTTCTACCATAGTGTCAAAGCAATCCACAATTGAGACATCCAGCGTACCCCCGCCGAAATCAAATACCAGAAACAACTGCTCATTCTGTGTATCAAAATAAGAAGCCAGCGCAGCCGCACTCGGCTCATTTACGATTCTTTTTACGTTCACTCCTGCCAATGCACCAGCCCGTTTTGTCGCCACACGCTGTTTATCATGAAAATACGCTGGAACTGAAATAATCACATCCTCAATTTCTTCTCCAAGATATGCTTTTGCATCCTCCACAATCGCATTGACAATAAATCCCGATAGTTCTTCCGGCAGGAAACTTTTCCCACCAAGCACATATTTCCGATCCGTTCCCATATCTTTTTTGAAAGAAAACGCAGTATCCTTCGGGTGTGTGATCAGACACTCCTTTGCAATCTGTCCAGTCAAAACACGGCCATCTTCTGTCACGCTCACCACACTAGGTGTCAGAAAAGATCCAAACCTATTCGGAATCAGTTCTACTTTTCCATTCCGATATACAGCCCCCAATGAATTTGTCGTTCCAAGATCAATTCCCAATATAGCCATTTTTCTACCCACCGTTGTATTTACTCTCTCTGCTATCTGATAAAGTTTGTCTTATAATCGCGCTCGGTCTGTGGTAAAGCCACACCTGCTGCCTTACCTGCTTCAAAACATTTCAGCATCCATGCCATATTTCTGGCAAGATTTCGCATAGTCTGCAGACCTTCCGCATCCTCTTCTGCCTCACCCGGAACTGCTCCGTGTACCTGATTCCAGTAAGTAGAACCAACCACCGGCATCTGACAAATGCCAAAATATTTGTTCATTGCATCAAAGGATGCTGTCGTACCGCCACGGCGTGCTACTGCTACGGATGCACCCGGCTTAAATGCAAACGATGCTCCGCTGCTGTAAAATGCGCGATCCAGAAATGACATAATCCGTCCGCTTGGATGTGCATAGTATACCGGCGTACCAAATACAAATCCGTCTGCTTCTTTTGCTTTCGCAGTGAACTCATTTACCTGATCATCGTCAAAGACACATCCTTTTTCTGAACATTGATTACATCCGAGACAATCACGCACCGGCTCCCCGCCAATCTGGAAAATTTCGTATTCAATGCCTTCTTTTTCTAACTGTTTTCCTACTTCCAGTAAAGATCTGTATGTATTTCCATTGGTTTTTGCACTGCCATTTAACATTAAAACTTTCATGTTCTGTTCCTCCTATTCTTTCATAACATCATACCGATATTCCTGCCATTTTTCAACTAATCCCGGGAGATTTTATATTCAGCTGATCTGCCAGCGCACATGACTTCCATTTTCGTCCTTACTAACGATAAGCTGATCGTCAATCTCCTGCTTTAACTCCGTCACATGAGAAATGATACCAATCAACTTGCTTCCACCTGCCATCTCCTGCAGCACGCGCACGGCCTGATTTCTGGAATGCTCATCCAGAGAGCCAAATCCCTCGTCGATAAACATCACGTCCAGATGGATCGCTGCAGAGCTTTCCTGAATCTGATCTGCCATACCAAGTGCCAGTGACAATGCTGCCATAAAGGATTCTCCACCAGATAAGGTACGAACTTCCCGCACCTTTCCGGTCACAGCAGAATATACCATCAGATCAAGACCATGGTTTCGTCCCTCCCCGGCTTTCTCCAGATCATACATTTGCAGTTCAAACTGTCCAGCAGACATTTCCAGAAAACGCCGGTTTGCCGCATACAGAATTTTCTCCAGATATTGCCGTTGCACAAAGGTTTCCAGATCCATTCGGGAACCGCTGACGTTGCCTGCCAGACGGTTGTACAGCTCATTGATTCGCTGATGCTGTGCCAGAATCTGTGCACGGCTTTCCATTTTGGGCTTCAAAATATCATAGGTTGCACAATCCGTCCGTGTATACTGATTCCATTGTTCCTGCTTATTTCTCAGGTTCTGTAACTGATTTTCTGTTTCTTCACGCTTCTGACTGATTGCTTCCAGATCTGGTTTGTCCTGCTCCCCAATCTGCTCTTTTGCTGAAATATAAATGCCCTGCGTCCGCGCCAGTTTTTCTTTATAGATATTGATTTTCTGTTGAAATGTTTCTGCATCTTTTGCCGTATAAGTCTGTGTCAGTTCCTGCCATTCTTCTTCCGCCAGATCACGTTCTGTCAACAATTCTGCGTATTCTGTCTTGCGCTGCTGCCGCGCTTCCACAAGCTTTGGGAGTTCCTCCCGATAGCGATTTTCCAGCGCCTGCACCTTATCCAGCGTCTGTCTTGCCCGCTCAGTCAGCTTCGCTGCCTTCGCATAGGCTTCCTCCGCTTGCATCTTGGCTGCATTTACGCTTTCTAACTCATGCTCCGCCTCTTCTTTCGATGTAAAAGTAAGCGAACCGGTAAGATTTTTTAATACCGCACGGCTGCTCTCAAGCTCTGTCTGTACATTTTGCTGATATTTCTTTGCTTTCTGTAATGATTCTTCCAGCTGCACTTTTTCAGTTTCTGCATTCTGCAACTGATTTTGCACTTTTTTCAACAGCTTTACATCTGCAAGCAGTTGTTTTCCTTCTAATTCAAGTTCTTTTTGACTACCTTCTACAACCGCCTCTGCCAAAGCAAATTCCATCGTTTCCGGAATTTCTTTTAAGCTGTTCTTCATATGTCCGAACAACTTTTCAACCGCATTTTCTGCACTCTGCTCTTTCTCATCTGCCAGCGCACCTGCGGCATGCGCTTTCGACGCACAAGCCTCCTGCTCTGCCTGCAGTTTCTCGATTTTCAGGCTCATCTCATCCAGTTTTTCCCGGGTGATCTCACTGTGCTCCTCCGCAAGTTCGCAGGGGGCTGGATGCTCCACAGAACCACACACCGGACATGGCTGCCCCGGTTTTAACTGTTCCTTTGCAATCAGCCCCGCCTGCATGTTGAAAAAAATCTGACGCATGTTTTCGTATCTGCCATGTGCTTCCTGATAGCTCTTGCTGGCTTCTGAAAACGCTTTCTGCTCAGCTTTTACCACTTTCTTTTGTTTTGCCAATTCCTCATGCAGTTTCTTTGCTTCTTTTACTTCCTCTGCCAGCGCTTCTGCTTCTTTTTTCTGATTTTCCCAGTAAGCCAGCTTTGTTGGCGTATCCTTTTTTTCTTCTTCCTGCGCTTTCCACTGCTGAATCTGAGTCTCTAATTGTTTCTGCTTTTCTTCTGCCTTTTTTGCTGCCTGTTCTGCTGATTTCTGCTCCGCTTCTTTTTTCTGTATCTGCGCCGTCACATCTGCAATCTTCTGGAACGTCTCAAGTGCTTGATTGACACGCTCTGCCACACGATTGTATGCCGCATTCTGCTTCTGCTGTTTTGCTCCGGCTGTTTTTTCCTGTTTCACAGTTTCCTGTACATTTTTCAATAATTCCGGCATCTGCTGCTCACAGTTTTGGAGCTCTTTTTCGGTATTTTCGATCAATTGCATGCTATCCTGCAAACGCTTAAAACCACTCTGAATCTCATAGGCACTGCGAATCTGCCCGGTCAACACTTCCTTTTTTTTAATCTGCTCCGCTTGCTCTTTGCACTCATCCAGAACTGTTTTTGCCTGCTCCAGCTGCTGATACGCCTGCAAAAGCTGCTCTGCTTTCGCAAATTTCTCCTGCGTCTGGTTTCGTTCCAGCTCTGCTGCCTGAACCTGCACTTTTATCTCCTGCTGTTTTTCCTGCAAATATGCGCACAAATGCTCCAATTCTTCCAGCAGCTTCTCCATATCGGTCACAAGAAACCGTTCCGAACGAATCACTTTTTCCTTGAGTTCCCGCACAATGTCCGCACGCTGATACTGTTCCGGTATTTCGATATGTCCGGCTTCGGTCTGGCACTCGGTGCGGATCACCGCAATTTCCTGCTGCTTTTCCTTTCGGCGCACGCCTAACTCCTCCACGATTTTCTGATACGGCTCCGTGTTGAACAATTTTCGGAAAATCACTTTTTTCTCGTCAGATTTCGCCCGCAACAATTCCATAAATTCCCCTTGGGCAATCATGGCGACCTGCATAAACTGCCCCTTGGTCAGCCCCAGAATCTCCACCAGTTTCTCATCCGTTTCTTTTTTATTCTGGGAAAAATCCGTCTGATCCGGCAAAATCAGTGATACTGTTTCTTTTTCTTCCTTCGTTCCGGTTCCGCGTTTCAACGGGCGGATATGCCGCGGGGTTCTTCGCACCGTATAAACCTGTCGGCTATTGCCATCTCCTTCCGAAAATGTCAACTCCACAAAAGGATCTAAATCCGGTTTTGCATACTGGCTCTGTAATTCATTTCCGCTTTTTTTATTTGCACCGGAACTTGCTTCTCCATACAAAGCAAACACAATCGCATCAAAAATCGTCGTTTTTCCCGCGCCGGTATCACCTGTGATCAGAAACAGATTCTGCTCCGGCTTTTCAAAATCAATGGTTCCCGGCTTTACATAAGAGCCAAAGGCCTGCATCGTCAATTTCAATGGTTTCATTCTGCCGCACCTCCCGTAAATACCGTGTTCACTACATCCTGTAAAATCTCTTTTTCTTCATCTGTAGCATCCCCCAGAAATGAACAGCAGATGTCAAATGGATCAATTTTTTCCTGTGCTTTCCATGCCGCTGCATAATCCCGCTGCGTCAGCATTTCCCGACGGATTTCTAACAAATATGGAAACGCCGCACGGATCCGATCCTGAGTATCAAAATCCGGCTGATCTGTCAGTGTCACGGATACATAATCCTCACAGGTCTGTGCCAGCACCTCCTCCGTACTTCCTTTCAGTACTTTAATCTGGTGCAACGGTTTTAACGAAAGTACCCGTGTCTGCACCTCGCCTTTTTCACCAAGTTCTACTTCGATCACACCTTTTTCCTGTCCTGCCTCGCTCACGGAACAAGCCAGCGGCGTGCCGCAATAACAATAATACTCACTTCCTACTTTCATTGGTTTATGAATATGTCCCAACGCCGCGTAATCAAACACCTGCAATACTTCCGCAGACACTTCATCAATATTTCCAACAGTACGGATTTCCGAATCCATGCGTTCAATCTCGTCTGCATCCTTTCCAACAGGCAAATAAAACTGATGACTGACAAACACATTCCGCTCTGATTCATTGATATCCTCACGCGCGATCAGACGCCGGATTGTCTCATCGTAAGACAGATTGTTTCCCTTTTCATCCGTTCCTGTAATCTGTTTTACCATAGAAGGTTTAACAAATGGCAGCAGATAAAAATTTACTGGTCCATAGACATCCTGCAATACGATTTTTTCTATCCATTCTTCCGGGCGAACCGGCGGCAGACCGATCATATGAAGATTCTGCCGCGCCAGCACATTTCGATAACAGTTTACACGGATGGCACTGTCATGGTTGCCGCTAATCATCATGATCACAAGATCCGGCAATTTTTCCGTCAGTTCAGAAATAAATCCATCTAATACTTCCATGGCTTCTGCAGATGGAACCGCCTTGTCGTAAATATCTCCGGCGATCACCAGTGCATCCGGCTGTTCCTGCACTGCAAGCTCCGTGATCTGATGCAAAATATATTCCTGATCATCCCGCAGATCACGGTTGATCAGTTTTAATCCGATGTGAAGGTCTGATAAATGAAAAAACTTCATGCGTTGCCTGTCCTTTCTGAATTATATTTTCTAATACTACATGTGTATATATTTCTATTACATGTTTAGATGTTAGGGACAAAAGATGCCATACGAATTGTTCCGTACTTTGTACTCCCACAATTCTACCCAATCATGTTTATGTTTTATTATACCAAACATATGTTTTGCGAGCAACAAAAAATCCCCGGCAGGATTTTTACGTCCTGCCGGGGATCTACTCACATGTATTCGACTTGAATTAAAATCTTATTTGAAGATAAATTTGTTTTTCTCTTCTACGACTTTCTGCTCCTTTTTATCTCTCTTTCTTTGTTCTGGCTGTACTATAGCTCTTACCATTAGTCATGTCAGCATTGAGTGCTAAAATTTGTGAAGATTTTGTAAACTATTGGTTGACTATACAGAAAGCTATGAAACCAGAAGAAGGATGGCTTAACTTATACTATCCCAACTAATAATCCTATTAAATGCACAATCAATGCTACAATCCATGCAATGACACACTGCCAGATAACTACACCAATCGCCCATTTTGCACCAAGTTCTCTTTTTACAGAAGCAATAGCAGCAACACACGGTGTATACAACAGGCTGAACACCAGAATAGATGCCGCCGTCAGAGAAGAAATCATTGTTCCGATACTTCCGCCAAACAGTACTTCCATCGTTGATACAACGCTTTCTTTTGCAATAAATCCGCTGATCAGGGAGGTACAGATTCTCCAGTCTCCCATACCAAGTGGGCGGAAAATCGGTACCAGAATACCAGATATTGCAGCAAGGATACTGTCTGCGGAATCCGCAACCATATTCATATGCAGATCAAAGCTCTGCAGGAACCAAACCACGATTGTTGCGATAAAAATAACCGAAAATGCACGTTGCAGGAAATCTTTGGCTTTTTCCCACAAAAGCTGTGCCACATTTTTTGCTCCCGGTAAACGGTAATTTGGCAACTCCATAACAAATGGAACCGGCTCGCCTTTGAATAATGTTCCTTTATAAAGAAAAGCAATCAATATTCCGACACCAATACCAAGCAAATATAATCCTGCCATGATAAAGCCACCACGTTTCGGGAAAAATGCACTGACAAAAAATGAATAAATTGGCAGTTTTGCCGTACAACTCATAAACGGTGTCAGCAAAATGGTCATCTTTCGGTCTCGCTCACTGGTCAGAGTTCGCGTTGCCATAACCGCCGGAACGGTACATCCAAATCCGATGAGCATCGGCACGATACTTCGACCGGAAAGTCCGATTTTTCGCAGTAATTTGTCCATAACAAAGGCAACTCTGGCAATATAACCGCTGTCCTCCATCAGAGACAAAAAGAAAAATAATGTTACAATAATCGGCAGAAAACTTAACACACTTCCCACACCATTAAAGATTCCGTCAATGACAAGGCTGTGCATTGCTGCATTGACGTGAGTGGCCGTCATTGTTGCATCCACAACATCTGAAAGTTTATCAATTCCCATTTCCAGCAACGTCTGTAACCCTGCTCCGATCACATTAAAGGTCAGATAAAATACCAGCACCATAATTCCGATGAAACACGGAATAGCCGTATATTTTCCAGTCAGAATCCGGTCAATTTTTTCACTTCGGATCCGCTCTTTGCTCTCCTTTGGCTTTACAACGGTCTGCTCACACAAACGCTCAATAAAGTCAAAACGCATATCTGCAATGGCTGCACTTCGATCAATTCCACGCTCTGTTTCCATCTGCTGCACAATATGCTCGAGCATCTCTTTTTCATTCTGATCCAACTTCAACTGTTCCAGAATCAACGGATCTCCTTCAATTGCTTTGGTCGCTGCAAAACGCACCGGAATATCTGCTGTCTGCGCATGATCCTCAATCAGATGAATCACTGCATGGATACAACGGTGAACAGATCCGTCATGATCACTTTTATCACAAAAATCCTGTCGCAATGGGCGTTCCTGATATTTTGCAATATGCAGTGCATGGGTAATCAATTCATCTACACCCTGATTTTTGGCTGCTGAAATCGGAATCACCGGCACACCAAGCAATGCCTCCATTCCATTCACATCAATGGATCCCTGATTTCCAATTACTTCGTCCATCATATTCAATGCCACGACCATTGGAATATCCATCTCAAGCAGCTGCATCGTCAGATACAGATTTCGCTCAATGTTTGTTGCATCCAGGATATTGATTATAGCCTTCGGTTTTTCATCAAGGACAAAATTTCGTGATACAATTTCCTCACTGCTGTAAGGTGACATGGAATAAATACCCGGCAGATCCGTCACATCCGTCTCCGGATGACCCTTGATGGAACCATCTTTTCGGTCAACGGTAACACCAGGGAAATTTCCAACATGCTGGTTAGAACCCGTCAGCTGATTAAATAATGTTGTCTTTCCGCAGTTCTGATTTCCTACTAACGCATAGGTCAGTATCGTTCCCTCTGGCAATGGATTTTCATCTTTTTTCGAATGAAATTTTCCAGTCTCACCAATACCAGGATGCTCAGAGCCAAGTTCCTTTACTGTACGTTTATGTTCGTTACTTCGCTTTCCAATGGGATCAATTTCAATCTGATCCGCTTCCGCCAGACGCAGTGTCAGTTCATAGCCATGGATCTGTAACTCCATCGGATCTCCCATCGGCGCAAGCTTTACCACCGTTACTTCCGCTCCTGGAATCATTCCCATATCTAAAAAGTGCTGACGCAGGGCACCTTCGCCACCTACGGTCTTGATCACTGCACTCTTACCGATTTCCAATTCTTTTAATGTCATAATGTTTTATTTTCCTCTTATGTATTTTCACACGATAGTTCGCATGTTGTTTTTTTGATAAATCTTTTTCATTATAACACTTTTTTGATATTTTTTAATCATTAAAAGCGAAGATATGAAAAAAAGGCAGAATGTAATATTTTTATACCACATCCTGCCTTCGTTTTAGCAATCCCACCGATATTTTTCCGTTTTCATATCATTTTTCTCTATTTTCTGCACAGTTTCAAAATTCTTGGCCGATTATACCGCTGCATAATAGCAAATAAAAGATCCATTAATGCTGACAATACTGATGTGATTAAAAATACCCAGAAAGCGCCAAACAACGGAACTGTCAGCAATGGCAAAAAACTGAATAATACAATGATTTCATGACTCAGTTCCGCCTGACACATGGCACCTGCAATTTCTTCCGGTGTATGTAATCTCCGGTCAAAATAGCCCGGCTCATAGGTCGGCATCTTGCTTTTCCACTGCTTCACATGTAGTTTCTGATACAGGGACTTTTCCCATTTTTTCTGCTGATACCATTTTCGAGACAGATTTGCCCGATTGTGCATAGCATGACTGAAAATCCCTGCCACCGCATAGCGCATGACAAAATGATAGCTGATCGTTCCTGCCGTGATAGCCAGTGACAGCAGCACTCCATTTTCCATTGTCCTATATAAAATTGTAAATATGATAGTTGCCAGAACAACAAGTACCGTTGTGGATTTCATGACTTTTTTCACAGTGGTAAATTCCTTTAAATCTTTCTTATTCTCTGCAGTAAAGCGGATATTCGCAATCCTCTTTTACTACTTGCTCATGAACGCAGTCTCTTTACTGCCTGCGTTCATACTATCACGCAAAAAGATTCCCCGCAAGTTTTACATACCTTCCATCATTTTTTAACTCACAGATATGATGCTTAGCTGACACGCAGCGCCGTCGTGGATGAAAAATCCATATTCTTCACTGTGTAAATAGAGAAATCCGGCAATTTTTTCTCAGGGAGCGATTGCTAGCGACCGAGACAAAATTGCCGGATTTCTCTTCATAAAAATATATTTTTCATCCACACAAGCAAGATTTACTCTTGGATATATGCCACAGATTCCTCACTTGCTCCAACTTTCAGTGCTGCAATATAACCCGTTCTGGTACACTGATCTACCTTACCCGGGTGAATTGCATCACCGATCACATACACACTTGCATCTCCGGCAGCTTCTTTCAGTGCACTGTAATCCACAGATTTCATGCCAAGTGCATACAGTACCGTATCTGCCTCAAGTTCCTGCACACCGTCTGCATTTTCGATCTTCACGCTGTTCGGTGTGATCTCCAGACACTTTGTTTTTGGAAGCATGGTCATATTATTTTTCTCCATCTCCCATACAAGTGCTTCTCGATACATACCAAAGGATTCATTTGCCACGCGGTCAAGCATCTCTACTACGGTTACTTCATGACCTGTTTTCTGCAGATACAGACCTGTCTCGCAGCCAACCAGACCGCCACCGATCATAACAACTTTTTTGCCCGGCTCACAGGTTCCATCGTATACGGACATTGCCTGATGTGCATGTTCAATACCATTGATCGGCGGGCAGGCCGGAACAGAACCGGTTGCAAGGATCACCGCATCCGGTGCAAATTCTTTGATGAATTCGGGTGTCACTTCTGTATTCATAAGAATTTCAACATCATGACGTTTTACCTCACGGACCATCATATCTTTGAAATTGCGAAGATCCGGTTTGTCGATATCTACGTCTGTGAAATACAGAAGTCCGCCAAGCTTGTCTGATTTTTCTGCCAGTGTTACTTTATGTCCACGCTCTGCCGCTGTAATGGCCGCCTGGATACCTGCGATACCGCCGCCTACGATCAGAACCTTCTGAGAACCTTTTTCTGCTGCCGGAAGCTGATCGATATCAAATGGTAAGTGAGCCATTGGGTTAATGGTACAATGACCTACATAAAGCGCAAGCTGCTCACTGGTAAACGGCAAATCATCATAACCTTCCTCCGGAGATCCCGGGAAACATTTATAACATCTTAAACAACGGCGGATCTGAGCCTCATCACCATCCATACATTTCTGTGCAAAATTCGGATCTGCCAGCATCTGACGTCCGAAAATTGCAAAATCGATCTTACCATCTGCGATTGCCTGATCTACCTGCTCCGGAGAGTTGATACCGCCGACTGCTCCTACCGGCAGAGATGTATATTTCTTAATAATAGAAGCCGGTCCGATGTTCAGTCCGTGCTCATGGAACATACTGGACTCTGTACCGGACTTTACAGATTCCTCATAAATACCACACGTAACATGTACGGATGTGATATACTGTTCTACCATTTGAATAAATCTTCCGGTCTCCTCCGGTGTAATTCCTCCCGGCTGATGGTCTGTTCCGTCGATACGAAGTTCAAACAGAAAATCTGGTCCGACAGCTTCACGGATTGCTTTACAGATCTGAATCGGAAATTTTGCACGATTCTCCAGAGATCCGCCATATTCATCGGTTCGAGTATTCATTAACGGGGAAAGGAACTGTGTAAAAATAAATCCATGTCCTCCATGAACGAGAATACCGTCAAATCCTGCTTTCTGCATATAAGTAGCAGCTACAGCAAAATCATTTGCAATACGATCCATATCGTCTTTTGTCATTGCACGAACCGGAACACCTGCGGAGTTTGTACAGGCCACCGGACCGATTGCTTCCTGCTGATCATTAAAAGGAACTTTTTCTTTTCCACAGTGAACCAGTTCAGCCAGTGCGATACAATCATGTTTTTTGATGCGGTCTGCATATGTTTTTACTGCGTTGAATGTATCCATATCTTCTTCCGGTTTTGCAAAATCAAATGGTTTGAATCCCGGGATACGTACTGCATCGCGAAAGTTAATATCTGTCTCACCAAGAATGACACAGGCATTTCCGCCTTTTGCAGGTCCTTCCAATTTTCGATAGGAAACCTCTGCTGCCATCGGATTCTGTGCCACAAGACTGAATGCCATCGGCGCACTTACAATACGATTTTTGTAAACTCTGTTGCCGACTTTCATCGGACTTAATAAATGTGTAAATGCCATAATTCTATGCTCCTCTTCTTTTTCCTGTTATTTAATCACATCCATAATAAATACATAAGGAATTGATTCTTTTCTGTTATATTTTTTTTGTAAATAAATCTTTCTTAATGAATATTTCTGCAAAAATCACACAGAACTAATCCAGTTCCGGGAATTTCAGTTCTTTATATTTTGGCAGTTTTGCTGCAACTTCTTCCCTTTTCTTTGGATCCATGAAGAATCCGCCCTGTGTCTCCGCAATCTCATCACAGTGAACGCCACGGCCTTCCTCAGTGGTTCGATCACGCTCCAATCCATTTGCTGCAATAACAAATTTCCATTTTCCGTCCGGAGTACGCTCCAGATCTCCACCTGCACCACACACCGTACATTCAATCGGATACTGCAGTCCTTTCCACTGCGGCTCACCCAGACACAGTGAATTGCTGTGACAGTTCGGACACCATCCATAATCCGGATCTCCCAGCCATTTTCGTTCTTCCGGTTTTGTATTAAGCGCTTCCATGACATTTTTACCGATTTCTCTTGCCCGGGTAATTTTTTCATCATATAGAAGAACCTGTCCAGGAGCCGGGACCTGTGTGGCCATATACATATCCACGATCTTGAAACTGTTTGTAAATGTGGTTGCCTGCATGCACTCCAGTGCCATAGACTGCCAGGAACGGGTAGAACCACCTACTGCAATCAGCGCCCCCACACGATCTCTCGGCTCAATTGCCCCGATTTTGGTCAAAAATGCTGATTCATACGCCAGATTTCTATGCATAAATTTCAAAAATAAGGATGACGGCATAAGATCATACGTCGGTGCGGAAAAAATAACTGCATCCTGATTCAGCATCACATCCATAATCTTCTTTTTGTCATCTGCATCATCCAGGGAACATCCGGTATATTTTCCCATGGACATACCCATTGTACAGGATGTACATCCATTACAATCAATAATGTTGTAATCCTTTAAATTAATCATTCGGACCTCTGCCCCCATCTCCTGACAGACAAGCAGTGCTTCTTTTAATAAAATTTCTGAATTACTGTTTTTTCTTCCGGCTGTTACACCCATAACCTGAAATGCCATACCAACTTTTCCTCCTACATTTTCTGTTAAAAATTAAGCGTTGCAGCAGATAAAAATCTGCAATTCTACCCGCCCTTTTTTTTATTTACACCTAATCTCTTTTGTGTTACATTAATTCTAACATGAAGATTTTTATTTGTAAAATTCAGATATTTTTGCATTATTGATAAAAATATTTTATAACTGATTGTGAATATTGTTTGAGATATCTATTATAAAGAATATTTACACCATCAGACTGGAGGTATTTATGGATCAGAAACAACTGGCTTATTTTGTCTCTGTTGCCAAATATCGCAACTTTTCCCGGGCAGCCCAGGATTTTTATTTGACACAGCCCGCCATCAGTCACCAGATTAAAATGTTGGAAAAAGAACTGGAGACAGAGCTTTTCGTTCGAAACACAAAAAAAGTGGCTCTTACAGACAGTGGTGAACTGTTCCTGGAAGATGCGAAAATTATTCTGGATGCTATGGACCAGGCCAAGCAGAAACTTTCCCTGGCAAAAGAGCATCCTTCCGTGCTACGCATCAGCCATCTGTCCGCTCCGACCCATCAGTTTTTACCGGATGTTGTAAATCAGTTCCACATTCGCTATCCGCATGTAAAAATCAAACTGATACGGCAGGACGCTTTACAGATTTCAGAATCTGCCTCCCGGCAGGATGCGGATATTTATTTTTCCATGCTGCCGGATCTGCAGCAAATTGCTTCCCTGGATGTCAAAAAAATCCAGTCGGATTCCTTCTGTCTGGTTACCCGTAAAGATCACCCGGCACTGCAGAAGATGATCCTGGATTATGACAAACTGGCCAGTGAACCGTTTCTGGTTTTTCATCCGGAACACGCCCGATATATGAATCAGCGCATTATGGAACTGTGTGTGCAAATTGGATTTCATCCCCGCATCACGGAACAGTTTGACCTGTATGAAAATCTATTGCAGGCAGTGGAAGCCGGCACCGGAATCTCCATACTGCCTTATCGCAGCCGCAGTTATATGCATGCCAATAATCTGGCTTTCACTTTACTTGACGGAAGCAATGATACACTGGATCTGGCCATTGCCTGGGAACACGAAATAACTAATCCGACGGTACCACTCTTTCTGGAAGTTTTCCGTCAATATATGCAGGAGCACCCTGAACAATTTTAACTATATTTGTATACTTGGGAGGTTTTCAATATGAATACAAGAAAAAAAACAATGAATGTTGCCATTGTTGGCTGCGGTGCCATCAGTAATATTTATCTTGAAAATATGGTGCACCGTTTTGACAATCTAAACGTGGTTGCCTGCTGCGCAAATCACCTGGAACATGCAAAAGAAAAAGCTTACAAGTATGAAATCAAAGGCTGTACCTATGAGGAAATTTTAGCAGATTCTTCCATTGACATGGTTGTGATCCTGACTCCGCCTTCTTCTCATGAAAACTTAATTCGCCAGGCATTGGAAGCCGGCAAACATGTATACACAGAAAAAACACTGACGCTGTCCGCCAAAACCGCAGCATCCCTTTTAGCACTTGCACAGGAAAAACATCTGTATCTTGGCTCTGCTCCGGATACCTTCTTAGGCGCAGCCTTCCAGACTGCCCGCAAAGCCATAGATGACGGCCTCATTGGCAAAGTGACCTCCTTTGATATCTGCGCAAACCGGGATCTGGATTATCTCGGTGGACTCCGCCCGTACCTTTGCACTCCGGGCGGTGGCATCTGCTACGATTACAGCGTATATCATCTGACTGCATTGATCAGTTTACTTGGTCCGGTGGATTCAGTATCTGCCATCGTCAGAAACCTTGCCGGCAAGCGCCCAAATACCTTCCCAAACAGTCCATCCTTTGGACAGACTTTTTCCTATCCGAATGAAAGCCAGGTCTTCGCTATTTTAAAAATGGAAAATAACATAGCCGGAACACTTTCCATCAACGGTGACAGTACTATTCAGGATCAGGCACATTTTATGATTTATGGGAAAAAGGGCATACTGAAACTGACCGATCCGAATACCTTCGGTGGAGACGTAATCTATTTTCCTGCACAGAAGGATTTTGAAACTCCTCCTGCTCCGCAGATTTTGAACTATGGCTTTACCTATGGAGATAACAGCCGCGGTCTTGGTCCTTCTGAAATGGCAAATGCGATTTTTGAAAACCGAGAAAACCGTGCAAATGCAACACTTGCCGTGCATGTATTGGATGTCATTGACCATCTGATAGAAAGCAGTAAAAACGCAGTTTTTGTACAGATTCCTTCTTCATGTAAACGACCGGAACCGATGCCACTCTGATTATTGTGGCATAACGATTCAAGAATGCCTCAATCAGAAAATATCTGAGGGTATATCAATATATTTAGGAGGGTTTTATTTTGAAATTTGAACCGACAAAAGACTTCAAACGGCTGATTGTTGTATGCCTGGCCTCTGTTTTGATGGCACTAAATATCAAGTCCTTTGTCCGCACCGGAGGTCTGTATCCGGGCGGTGCTACCGGACTTTCCCTGCTGATCCAGCGTGGTGCACAGATGTACCTCGGGCTGGCGCTGCCTTATACTGTGATCAACGTGATCCTGAATGCGATTCCGATTTATATTGGTTTTCGTTTTATCGGGAAAAAATTTACACTGTACTCTTGTCTGTGTATCGTGCTGACCAGTGTACTTACTGATGTAATTCCGGGCATTGTCATCACTTCCGATGTTCTGTTGATCAGTATCTTCGGCGGTATTATTAATGGATTTGCCATCAGTCTCTGTCTGCTGATGGGTTCCACTACGGGTGGAACAGATTTTATTTCCATTTATCTGTCAGAGAAAAAAGGGATGGATGCTTTTAATATCATTCTCGGATTGAATGCAGTAATTCTGGTTGCTGCCGGATTTATGTTTGGATGGGACAAGGCACTATACTCCATTATTTTCCAGTTTACGTCTACACAGGTACTTCATGCGCTGTATAAAAAATATCAGCAGGAGACGTTTTTCATTGTCACTAATCACGGGGAACAGGTTTATCAGGCGATTTCAAATGCAACCAATCATGGGGCTACGATTCTGGATGGGGAAGGGCCTTATGAACATACGGAACGACAGGTTGTGTATTCTGTCGTTTCCAGTGCAGAAAGTAAAAAGGTTCGGAAGGCTGTTAAAGAAACGGATCCGAATGCATTTATTAATGTAGTGAAAACAGAACGGCTATTTGGACACTTTTATTATAAGCCGAACGACTAATGCCCATAGTAAAACTTACTCTGATTTTTCTATCTAAGATCAAGCGGATATTCGCAATCTGCTCACACTATTTACTCATAGCTAAATAGCCACTATACAGCTTAATTTGAGTAACTTAAGGAACTGAAATAAAAAAATGAGCTTCAGACAGTCGGATAATTTTCGTTATCGCAGCGAGCCTATCCCGTCTCCGTGAGTGTGTTTGAGCTCACAGCATTTTTTGCTGTGGGCGAGTTCACGGAAGGAGACGGAAATAAGCGGCGCAGCGAAGATAGAAAATTATTCGTGTCTGAAGCTCATCTTTTTATTCAGTTCATCTTTTTTCAGTAAACTACAATTCTTTTTTCTTTTTATACTTACGATATAAACTAACACTGATAGCCACTCCAGCAGCAATGATAATTACAATCACATAAAGTGCCGGATTCTGCATGTCACCGGTTTTTGGTGCTTTCGCAGTTACGGCTGTGACTATTTTTACCGTCGTTTTGACTGGTCTATCAATAGTTCCCGGAGTTTCTGTGGTTTTCCACTTGTTTTCAAATGTGATCTGGCTCTGTTTTTCCGATTGTCCCGGATGAACTGCCCACATTTCGGCTTCCAGACCTCCATTTTCAGAATTTGTCACACGGACTGTTACATTATATTCTGCAGCATCGTATGTGATGTTCTGATCTGTACCGTTAATCTGTCGAATACGATATTTGTAATCCCCCGGTGTTGTATACAGAATGGAATCAAATGTCCCGCTCCCATTTGCCCCAATCTGTATCTGGTTCTGCTCCGGCATTGGAAAGTCTGTCCGTCCATCTGCTGCCTCCATTACCACGGTAAACACCGGATTCTTCTGCGTCTGACTGTCAGATACTTTACCTGTCATTTTTACTGACACCGGAATCGACACCGCACAGGTCTTTTCCGCTGCCATGGCAGGTAACGCAAATAACAATACACACCAGAAGAGCAGAACCATGGCTAACACAAAAATACCACCTTTTTGGCTCTCCACGATTTTTTCAACAACCATTTTACCGGTTCCGGTTACATTGCCTTTTTGCACGTTTTTCTGGTTCATTTTGCACCTCCTTTCACGCATTTTTAGTCCTATTCTTTTTTATCAAAAACAACACCACTTTCTTCTACCAGGATTATTGGAGAAACTGTTTCATTATTTTTCAAAACACAGTTATTTCTGCTTGTTATCAGAGGTTTCCTGCAATTTTCCAAAAAGTACTACCCTCCCATTTGTGGCAGATTCTGCACAGGTAGACAGACAGATCACGGAATCCTGTGGTGTTACGCCGATATCCCGATACTGCACAGCATGTTCCCGAACATACTGCAAAAGTTGTTGCATCTGTCCGGTCATATCTGGTTCACTGATATATCCATAGATCTGGCTGTCCATCGCATCAGTCTCCACACAGGCAAAAAATGTGATGGGACATGCTTTTTCCGGTAAATATAATGTTCCGGTCTGATGCGTGGCAAAATACTCCTCATTCACAAATTCCACCACATCACCAAACATGGCGCCATTGCTCATATGATGTCCGTAAATCAGATTATATGGATCCGAAAAATCCGGTTGATTCGCACTCTGTAGAAATATTGCTCCAGACAATGCAAAGTTCCCATATACATCTTTATTGATATATTCCATATCATCTTTTCCACGCACCACCGGGTAATCAATACCGGTATCATCCACTGTCAGCCATGCACAGACATCCGCATTGATTTTTTGCAGATCCTGCAAAGAGGGATTGGTGTCCTCCCCCTTTACAGGTTTCAGTTTCATCAAATCCTGATCCGGCAGCGCACTGTGATAAATGCGCCAGTTGTCCCACAGGGAATAACCGCCGTACAAAAATAACACTGTCATCAGGCAGACAACAAATAGATTCATACTGCGATTCGCAATCCGCAGCAGTTTTTCTGCAAATGTTATTCTGTGCCGGTTTGCTGTTTCTGCATCCACATTCTGCAGATTTTCTTTATTCAGTTGTTTTGTTTTTGTTTGTAATTCCCGGACTTCTGTCATTTTGTATCACTGTTTTTTTCAACTCTGCTGCTTCCTGTCGATTCAGTTTCGACTGCTTAAGATAATTTTTTTCTGCGAAAAAACAATGCTCCAAGGGCAGAAGCCAGACCTGCCAGCAATGCATACGGAGTTACATTGAGCATAATACCTGTCGGAGATACCGTTCTTTTTGTATTTGTTACAATAACTGCATTATCCGCTTTTGTCATAGTCTGAGAAGTTGCTGTCACTTTTTCAGAACTGCTTTCTGTGGTATCTTTTGCAATATTCTGGGAAGTGCCGGTTCCTTTTTTTACTGCAAATATGGTATCATAACCTTCCGAACTGCTCACATTCTCTGTTACGGTATAAGCTACAGTAGATGGAATACCTGTGATCTCAGCAATTGCTGTGCTATCTGCCAGTTGCAGACTTACGGATCCCGTTCCATTTCCATCCAGATTTATCTGCTGATCGCCAAACGTAAAGGATGTGTTTGCCGGACCACTGAAATTGATGTTAAAATCAAATAACTGGTTCTTGTTACCCATATTTCCTTCTACTACTTTATCCAGACTCAGCTCATAAGTGGTGTAAGCGTCTGTGATCTCCTCATTTTTGCCACCATATGTTGGCTGTTTTGTTTTCTCATCAAAAGTCGGTGTCACTGCAGTTTCTGTAAATACCGTAGCATCAATTTTGTAACCACCATCGCTGTCATTTACTACATAAACATCCAGGTAACGTGTGTTGCCATCCACATCGTCGATATCTGTATTGGTATTTGCACTCTCAGTAATGACATAACGGTAAATACCAGGAGCAGTAAAGGTTCCCGCCGGGAATGTTACCGATGCATTCTTTGTTACCTCGTTATCAGAAACCGTATCTCCTTTTGTATAGCTTACAGCGGATACCGTTGGCTTGCCGACACCTGCTTTAATCTCCGGTGATGTAGCAGTGGCACCTATCGCGCTTCCCGCCGAAATACTATAAGTATAAGTCACATTTGGCACACTTGCTCCCTGCGCATTCTGCATTTCCAGCACTTTCTGAAACTGTACCACCCCGTCATTATCGCCTGTGGCAGCCAGTGCAGGAATCTGCATTCCTCCAAACATCATTGCGCCTGCCATTGTCATTGCTGATACACGTCCGATCATATTCTTTTTCATACTCTTTTACCTTCCTTTTTAAATTCAATTCTGTTCTGCCAATACACTCAAAAATCCACATGATTTTTTATCACATAAGCTCTGAGTATTTCACTGTGCTCTTAATATTCGCTCATTTCTATAGCGAATTCCGTCGAATTACAGTGATAATTTTTCCTTTTATCTCACGTGTATCCACCGCTCCAAAATAGCGGCTGTCTGTTGCTCCTTCCCGATGATCGCCCAGCACAAAATATTGCTGATCCTGCAATTGCAATGGATATGTCACATCACTTTCATATTGCGGAGTCTGATAAAAAATATTTTGTTCCAGCACGACACTCTCGTTGACTTTTACCGTTGCCTGTTCTGTAATTTCTACCGAATCGCCCCCTTTCGCGACAATCCGTCCCACGTACTGCTGACCATCTTTTTTATAAACAATGACATCCCCGGCAACCGGATGTTTGTCCAGTCGGTAATACAGCACCAGATCTCCGGCGCTCATCCGTGGAGACATATCCTCGTTTTTGACTGTGGTAATTCCAAACATAACACCAAAAAGGAGATATAAAATTCCAATTAAAATCAGCAGACGTATCAGAAACCAGCGCCATTCTCTCCGAATAGCCACATCCTGTTTTTCAATCGTTTTGGTTCCTGATGTTTTTTTTTCTGAAATCACTTTCCTTCCATTTCTTCTCATAATTCTTTCCAGTTTCTACTGCAATTCTTTCCCTCTTACATTTATAGCAAGCAGATGTTTCCCATTCCCTTCACCTAGTTACTATGCAAGGTAAAGCGGACATTCGCAATTCGCTTTCGCTACTTGCTCATGAACGCAGTCGCTTTGCGACCTGTCAGTGGGAGCTTTTAACTCCCGCTGACATAAGCATCCCCCTACCCACCGCTTAGTGCTCTACGCACTTGAAGCGGGGGAATGCTTATTCTGCGTTCATTTTATTAAAAACGTGGGTGTTTTCTACGCTTGCTGTAAACCAGATATACCACACCAAGTCCAAGGGCAGCTCCCATCAAAATTCCCATAGGAATTGCATTATCCTGAACTCCTGTCGGTGGTGACACGATATCATAGATATAAGTATTTACGATATTTGCAATCGCGGTTTTCTGATCCTGCACCGTAATGGTTCCTTCGGTTCCCTCTGTACCATTAAACGTCACGTCGATCCGGTAGTTTGGAATCGCCGCCGGCAAAATTTCCTCGATGCGATATGATCCCGCTGCCACATTGGTTTTTGTATAAGTGCTGGAATAAGACCCATCGTCATTTCTGGTAAACTGACTTAAGGAAACCGTTTCTGACTTCTGATCCGGTCCTGTGATTTTCACCTGCATCTGGTAAGATGCTGCCTGATCTTCCGTCAGGCCTTGTACGGTTTTAACAATCTGCAAATGTCCAGTATCCGGATTCGGTTCTGGAAGTGTTTCACTAAAGGACACGCTGTCCAGATGATTTCCAACGGTTCCAGGTTCTGCATCCTTTTTTCCACTTTTGTCATAGGCTGTTTCGCCTGCAACAAAGAAAAATCTGGTCAGATACTGACTTTCACTGACATCATAGTCCCCGGTGTGACGATACCACTTAACGTTATCATCCGTGATGGTTGCCACAGAAGCTCCCGGATACTTACCGGTATTGTTTCGCACATTTGTGATAACATCCTGAACTGCACTCTGGCTAACCACGTTATACTGCTTTGCCAGTTTTGTGGACATAATCACCACGTACATCGTATCTTTCTGACTGCTGCTGTTCGCCTTCGTGCCACGTCCACGATGATAAAGCTGCCAGTAAAGCTTTG
>Ga0129312_1000713_pt1 | contig 25046 bp, 20 predicted proteins | sample O827metagenome_FD_94434 | JGI IMG/M metagenome (GOLD analysis project Ga0129312, IMG submission 94434) | Orangutan group fecal microbial communities from Wisconsin, USA - O827 metagenome | ecosystem: Host-associated > Mammals > Digestive system > Large intestine > Fecal | place: USA: Wisconsin... | reverse complement strand
CATTTATCATAACAGCCACATCCGCGAGCACTCCTTCCACATCATGTGCGATAATCTTTCCGAAAAGCTCCGAATACTTACTGTCATCCTCTGCTCCGAGTATATCCAGCACATTGTCATAAGTAAGCGTTTCACCGTAGTGATAAGCCAGACACTGATCCAGTATACTTAAGGAATCACGCATCGAACCGTCGGCAGCCTCCGCTATGTAATGAAGAGCCTTGTCCTCGACGCTTATGCCCTCACGCTTCATTATATCCTGCAAATGTGAAGCAATTTCGCCCTTGCTTATACGTTTGAAATCATATCTCTGGCAACGGCTTAATATGGTTGCGGGGATCTTCTGCGGATCTGTCGTGGCAAGAATGAATATGACATAGGCAGGCGGCTCTTCAAGAGTCTTGAGCAATGCGTTAAATGCGCCTGTCGACAGCATGTGCACCTCGTCAATGATATAGACCTTATAACGTCCCGTGACCGGAGGATACTCGACCTGTTCCCTGATATCACGAATATTGTCGACACCGTTATTTGATGCGGCATCTATCTCAAAGACATTCATGGCTCTGCCCGAGGCTATCGCCTTACAGGTCTCACACTCATTACACGGGCTTCCGTCATGCTCCTTGGCATTCGGGCAATTGACTGCTCTCGCAAAGATCTTGGCAGCCGAGGTCTTACCTGTTCCTCTTGTACCACAAAAGAGATAGGCATGGCCTATCCTGTCTGATTTTATTTGGTTTTTTAGCGTCGTAATAACAGCCGTCTGCCCGACCACTTCATCAAAGCCGGTTGGACGCCATTTTCTGTAGAGCGCTTGATAAGCCATAAATTGCAATTCCTTTTACGCTAATTTTGCCTTCTTGCTACGAAAAAGTCAAATTACATAAGTATTAAGATTATAGCACTCAATAAGAGGCTGTGCACTATCGAAGATGAATCCGATAATGCATCAGCCTCTTATTTTTTTAATTATTTGTTATTCAGCGAGTATGATCATTCCCGATCAATCTGCAAGATCTCCGGATTTTTTCGCATCGGCAGTCTTGTTACCATTCTTGGTATCATTTCCCGACTGCTTTTCATCAAGTGCTGCCGAATCCTTGCTTATATCCTTGTTAATACCCGAGTCAACATTATCTGTATCGGTATTATTTGCGTTCTCGGAATCCTTATTGCCCTTATCTGCTGCTGAGCTGTCCGCTTTGCCATCGGCATTCTCAGTATCTGCATTTGCAGTATCCGAAGCCGACTTGTTATCTCCGATCTCGGTATCCTTCTTCTTGATCTCTGTGTTCTTATCGGTAATAGCAATATTTTCTGACTTCTTGTCTGCTGACGCAGCAAGCTTTTCTTCCGCAGCCTTGATATCAGCCGCAACAGCTTTGGTCTCGGTTGCCGCAGTATCTATAAGCTTGCCCTTATTATCCATAACGAACTCAAGATCTGAATAACCGTCAGATACTATGCTTACACGAGCCTGATTATTGGAATCAAACGAATCGCTGCTTATACTTATCTTAAGACCGGTATATTCCTTAGTTCCGTATGAATTATCATAGATCAATCCGAATTCTCCGTATATAAGCCATGATGCAAATGTACTGTACGCATAATCCGTACCGTTCACGCTTAATGCGGCTTTTTCAATGTAATTCTTAAGCTCAGTTCCACTCAAATTTTCAAAAGTAACAGTATAATCTGTCCCGTCTTTCTCTATCTTTTCTACCGTTATCTCTTTTGTATCAGACGGTTTCTCACTTTCCTCCTCAGCAGTCATCTTGAACTCTTCCTTAAGTTCAACTCCGTTAAGGCTAAGCGTAAGTGTATGTGCCTCATCCGACGCCTTGACATTATGCAGGATAATTGTGTCTTTATCAGAGTTTATCTCATAGTAGAGCGCGTCAGCAGAGCTTGAGTACACACCCTTAACCGAAAGCAGTTGTCCGTCAAGTTTAACTATACCCGGATTAGAGTAATCGGAATCGCCGCTTCTAAACTCACTTAAGTATTTGGCGTAAGCCTTTCCTTCCGCATCAACCACGCTAAATTCGGCATCTCCGAGCTTACTTGTCTTATCTGCCGTAAATGTTTCACTCTTTGCATTAAGCTTAAGGCCGTCAGGTACGCTTATGCTGTAGGTTATGTTTACAGTCTGATCCTGATAGTTTTTAGCCTTGATCTTAAAGCTGTAGCTCTTGCCGTTTTGTATATTAAGCTTGGCTGTGGATATACTCAAAGTACCCTTGGTCTCATCTATGCTCCATTCAGAGGGATCAATTGATGTAAGCGCACCGTTAAAGTATATCGCTCCTATTGCCCTAAGATAATTGCTCTTGCTTATATCCTCAAGGCTGAATGTCACACTGTCTTCCATTACCTCGGCTGTTCCGCTGAACTTTGCGTAGTCCTCATACTGAAGCTGATCAAAGCTCTGAGTCTTGCCTAAAAGTCCGTCCTGAAGTACCTCTTTGAATGCGTAGCTTCCTCCGCTTGCAAGCTTACCGTTCTTCTTGTATTCCGCAAAGCTAAGCACCTTACCGTTTGTAAGTGCATCCTGTACCGCATCTACATAATAATCCCAGTCATAACGGCCTTCATCACTTCCGTTATCAAATGCGATATCCTCTGAAGTCATATCATTATAACGATCAAGTACAGCTTCGGAAGCAGTATTTGACTTGCCTACAGCCTCAAGCAGATAAGCATTTACAAGCAGATCCGTATCAAACAATATATCTGCGCTCATCACATTGGTATCATCCGAAGAGCTGCCTGACGAGTTGCTTCCTCCTCCGCTTACGGATGCTGTTGTTACCGCATCAAAGCCTACAGCATTGAGCTTGGCATATCCGTCAAGTTCATCCTCCTCATGGGAGATATCGGAAGTTTTGGATGCATCGTTTACTGCAAATGTCTTGCTGAATTTCTTAAAGCCTGCCGCACTTATCTCAACGGTATAATTGCCGTTCATATTAAAGTGATTGGTTTTATCATTGTAGATAACAAAATCCGAACCGCCGAACATGAAGTAATCACTGATATTTGTAAGATATTCACTGCTTCCGTCGGGCGCCGTGAGTTTAACACTCTCGACAGGTGAACTTGCTCCTACAGTCATATTTTCAACCGAGAAGTGAAGATTCTTTCCGGACTGTGCAGACTCTTTCAGCACAAGCTTCGGTGCAGTCTCATTTACAAGCTGTATAGGCACAAGCAGTGACTTATTGTCATTGCTCTTAATGCGTATATAGTATCTGCCGTTGCTTCTGAAATTAGCACATCCGGAATTAAATGTGATAGTACCGACCTTGTTGCCGTAATGATCGACATCTGCAGTCTTGCTAAGCTCCGCGCCCTCAACATTTACAAGATTCTTGACCAGATCCTTTTTGGTGTCATAATCGACTACTGCGATCTCTTCTGTCTTAATTCCGTCGAACCAGCTCTTTTCACTGTCCATGTTGTAGTTGAACATGATCTCGACGCTGCCTACTCCGTTTTCATCAATAACTGTATCCGGTGCATAGCTCTTATGCTCTGTGACAGCTTCCTTAAGATCGTATGTTGTAACATCCAGATGAACTCTCTCACTTCCGTCATCATACAGATTTGACAGATGATAGTCCCATACGGGAACTGCCCCGTGCATGAGTACCTTCTGCGGCAGATATCCCTTGGCAGCATTTGCCTCGGTATATATCGAATCGCTTCCGGCACCGCCTCCGAGAGATACTGTCTCAGATTTCTTACTGTCAGACTTTAAGCTTACAGTGATCTTATCCGGACCTTCGGTATCTGCAACAGCAAGCTTGGCTATGCTTCCGTCTGTCGTGACCTTGCTCAGTGCAGCATTGACATTTTTACCGTCTGCTGTGACACTGACTTTATCTATAGTATAGCCGTCATCTAATACTATAGGTATCCAATATCCGTAGTTGCCTGCCTGCACAACATCCGCATGATCCTCTTCAAACAATGAATATGTCTCGGCATCAGCCTTGTTATCGTCTCCGTTTGAACTTCCGTTATTTGAGGATCCGCTATTTGAATTTCCGTTTCCTGAAGTATTTGAATTACTTCCGTTGCTGCCGGATGCACTTCCGGAGGAAGCGTTGCCCGAGCTTGTCGAGCTTCCCGATCCGGATCCCGATGAACCTCCGCTTCTTGATGATCTTGCCGAAGTATTTGCCGAAGCAGAATTTTTTACCGTTACAAAACTTTCCTGCGCAGTACTTCCGGCTGTCTGAGTCTTGACGGTTCCGTCCGCATTCAGCAACGCTCCCGAAGCATCAAGCTTAGATCCGTCAGGTGCGGTAGCCGCAGTTGCCATGCGTCCCTGTGCCTCCGCTGATTCGTCAAAGTAATAGCACTTGCCATCTATCCATTTCCAGCCTGTCTGAATGCTTCCCTCCGAAGCATCCGTTTTATTGCTAAAGAAATACCAGTTTCCTCCAAGCTGCTTCCAGCCTGTCGCCATAGCGCCCTCGGTACCGTCCGCCGCAGTATTAAAATAATACTTCTTGCCGTCAATAGTCTGCCAGCCGGTGCTGAGCTTAGCTGATGCAGGATCGACATAATACCAGCCGTCGCTTGTCTTGATCCAGCCGGTAACATTCTTGCCGCTTCCGTCCTTAAACTGCCAGTCATTGCCGGCCTTGACCCATATACCATCAGTATACTGACGAATGATATTGGTCTCCTGTGCCGCATATGCGCTAATTGCCTGACCTGTCGTGAGTACCGCCGCTGTAAGCATGGCAGCTCCTCGAATAAATGTTTTTCTCATCGATACCCCTTTTCTTTTTAGTTAGTTACAGCTAACTCACCGTCAAAGTTTTCCCCTATTTATGTAACTATTTAAATAAGTCTTGGGGATCATCAAACAGATGTGTTAGTGATAGCTAACAGAAATGATAGCATAGTTCACGTAATTTTCAAGATTTTTTTTAATTGAATTTCTATTTTTCTGGAGTTGTTTTCCGGGCTCTGTTTTACATCATGCTTTCAGCAGATCACTCAATACTTTGAATCCATAAAATTTTCATTTCACAGGGCGCAATCTCATATGATCGATTAACTACGGATTGCTTCGTACTGCGTACTCTCGCAATCCTTCGAAAATTCGCACCCGTGCCTTTCGGCACTTTGTGCTCATTTTCGTTTGGCCGTCCTATAGTCGTCTTTAATCGATAAAAAAACGTAAGGGAAGCTTAAGTATCAAAGCTTCCCTTACGATATACTATATATAAATTTATTCATTTAAACCTAAGCCGGCAAAACCGCTTAATACTCTTCCGTAAACTGTAATATCTCTCGTCTTAAGCTGTCGTTTCTGTCCTTGAGCAGCAAGAGCTTATTATGCTCGAAGTAGCTGTCATTGCCGCATTCATTGATGAACTTAAGGCTGTGATAACCTGCATTAAGCTCCGAGAGGAAGAGTACCGTCTCCTGTCCCTGCCCGAAGGTATGATCCAGCGCCTTGAAGACATTTGTAAGATGCTCGTCAGTAGTCTTAATATGCTGCTGCCTTGCTTCCTCTCTGCGTTCAAAGTCTGCTTTGACAAAGGTAAATGCTTCCTTCGGAGAGCCGACTGTCTTAAGTTCGGATTCATAGCCCTTGAGTATACTCTCAACTCTCAGACTGTCCGCCTCATTCTCACGGGTCAGCATAGCTGCCGCCTTAAGCGACGCACGCTTATCGGCATCCTCGGAAACGATATCTTTGAGTATTTCTACCGGAGTACGTCCGGCTTCTGCCTTAAGCTCTGCGCCAAAGCTCTTAAGCTTTTCGAGCAGCAGCTCATCACACGCAAGCTCATCACGATATGCTCTGAACTCCGTATTAAGGCTGTCTGTAAGAAGCCCTATGAGTGAAAGCTTCTCATCAAACGGAGCCACTTTAAGCTTATCATCTATCCATGCTTCACCCGAGAGCACCTTAGGTATCTGATATAGGTCCTCATACTTTTTGTATAGCTCATAGTACATGGCGAAATCCGAGGCTATCTCTTCATCCTGAAGATACTGCGCCATCAACGACTCGCCGATAGGAAGCTCCAGTTTCTCATAAGTCTTAAGAGCATATGAGAGATCCTCCCAGCCTCTTGCCGTAACAAAGCTCTTGCGGTCGGTATCGGCATGCACCGAATAGAAACGATCCTTGCGTATATCAAGATAAGCCATGACAGCACCATGCAGCTTGACCTTATAGCCGTACTCACGAAAGGCCTGCAGATCGGCATCAATATCTATACGACGCAGTCTGTCGAGCGTAACTATATCAAATTCTCTGACCGACTGATTGTACTCCGGCGGATTGCCGGCAGTAACTATAACAAAGCCCTCCGGAACCTTATGCGTACCGAAAGTCTTGTACTGCAGGAACTGCAGCATTGTCGGTGCAAGTGTCTCTGATACACAGTTGATCTCATCAAGAAAAAGTATGCCCTCTTTGACGCCTGAGCGCTCTATCTGCTCATATACGGCAGCAATTACCTCGCTCATGGTATATTCGGTAACTGCCTGATCCTTGCCGTCAAATTTCTTATGTACTATGCTCGGAAGTCCTATGGCAGACTGTCTCGTATGATGGGTTATGGTATAGGACACAAGATTGATCTTAAGTTCCTCTGCCACCTGCTCCATGATAGCCGTCTTGCCTATTCCCGGAGGGCCCATGAGCAATACCGGTCTCTGATGCTCCTCTGCGATACACGGCATACCATTCTCATCCTTTGCAAGATATGCCTTAACAATATTCTTAACTTCTTCCTTTGCTTCTTTTATGTTCATCTGTTTGTGATCCTTTGATTAATTACCTGTTCCTGCGACATCATTATTGAAGTTATCAACGATACTGCGTTCGTTTGCCGCTGTCTGTTCATATTTTGTTTTAAAGATAAAAGCTCTACACATCAAGATATAATTTGTATGCCCAATCCGGAAGTTTCAGCTCATCTTCCGACTCATCCTTAAAGAGCACTATTGCAGTATCCCAATCAGGCTTAGCCTTGGGAAATGTTCCGAAACCGTCGGTAAAATACATCATCCCTTTGAGATTAGGAAGCTTACCTATGCGGCGGAGCTCCTCGATGCGTTTGAAGGCAGGTCTGAAATCCGTACCGAAGCCGCCTCGGACATTGAAGCCCTTGGCATATTTTTTCAACTCATCCGGGCTTTTGAGGAATATCTCCTCCTGCACTCTGTCATCACATTCAAGTATCAATATATCCGCACGTTTGAAAAACGATTCCTGCCTCATCAATATATCGGCCGTTTCGTTAAGGAAACGCTGTACCAGTCTCTCCTGACAGGATGCACTCGTGTCGATAGCTATCACCAAGGTCCTGATCTTACGCGATTCACGGTATTCATTTTCCTCAACAAGCGGAATATTGCCGTATAGCTCCATGCCGTATTGGTAGAATCCGTAGTCAAAGGAATCCGGATCTATCTTAGTCTCCTCGTGCATGGTATAAAAACGTTTCAGAAAATCACGATAGCTCTTACGTTTCTTCTGAACAAAATTAAGTGTACGGAGCAATGAGCCGAATTCATCCGAAGCTTCGTGTCCCGAAGCCTCCATCTCAACTTTCATCCTGTCGGCTTTTTTCTTCCATTCATCCTCAAGTTCCTTCGGAATCTTGGCAACATTATGAAGATCCGGCGGCTGTTTTTTATCTTCCTGATCCTTATCCGACTGATCCTCCGGTGTATCCTCCGGCGGATTTGATCCGCTCGGCGGCTGTTGATCCGGTCCTTGTCCGCCGTCAGACTCCTGATCCTCAAGTATCTCCCAAAAGCTGTGATCATCCTTGGTAAATTCCGCTTTAAGCTTCATATACTCATCATAATCCGGCACATGCTCTGAGAAATATCGGTACAGTCTCTCTGCCGTAAGCACCTTGACCTCTGTATTCAGCTTATCGTACCACATATTGCGGAAATCCGAATGCGTAGTCTCTATCGCCTTGTACTCCATTCCGTCTATAAGCGATTCTGTTGCAATATCCGCACAAAGATCATACAGATCCTTATCCTCGTAGACCTCATAGCCGAACATATGTCGGAATATGCAATGTAATATCATATGAACATAGAGCCTGTTGAGCATGACCGGCTTCGCCAGATAAAGCTGCATGAGGAATTCCGGATTGAAGCGTATATACACCGCATCCGTTCCGACTGTCCTCGTCGTGAGATCTATGGTATATCCTAGGCTATCCAACGCCCCACCCATAAATCTCATTGACAGAAAAAGCTCCGTCCTCGAAGCATTAAGTATCTTATTTCCTAATTGTTCTAATTGTTGCTTATAACTCATATTAATACAGCGACTTATGTTGTAATTTATGGCAATAACTTTTCAATAGTTTGAAATCAAACCATATGTCTATTTTAATACCTATAACTATATTAGTCCCACATAAATATAATTATGTGAGACTAGGCAATTAAAATAAAGTTCTTTTATATATAATTAAAAGAAATAAACAGCTTACATTTTTATTTTAAACTTATGTTATGTTCATTAGCCACCTTTAAAACATACTCGACAGAAAGCCCCAGGATTTCAGACACCTTGAATGCATCAGGAAGTTTCTCTAAAGCATTTAAAATCAAACTGTCACGTTCTTCAACCCGCCCTTCAGCCTTACCGGCATCATATCTGTCTTGCATGATCAATTCGGTATTCATATATTCTGCCTCCTTCCCTCTCATCTGTTTTATTCTGGCTATAGATGCCTGCAATTTCTTTACAAATTCACTTTCGAAATCTCTCGTTGATTCTCTTAGATCAGCTCCCACATACTTGAGAAACTTTATGATCTCAGCCGAGACCTCGCTATCATTAGTACCTTTCGTACTTAAGAATATGGTCTGTACTCCGTCGCCGTATTCCAGTTCAGGTACTTCATTACATCTGCTTACTATATTATACACGTATTTCTTCATTTTGAGGGGATCATGACAGCAAATAAATATGACATAAGATTTCGGAAGTTCATTGTATTTATTGCCTGCAAGCAGCAGTTCGGCATCCATCTGGCTGTGATAATATCTGGCTCTTTGTTCTATATGGTCTCGTGCTACCTGCATCTCGATATTATAAGATGTTCCTTCGTCATCCCTTACAAATACATCCAGTCTTACACCGTGATAATCGGGATGAGGAAGTATGGACTTTTCATTCTGAATTATCCGAAGTTCACAGATCTTCTTATTGAGCACCAGCTCAAGAAATTCTTTACAGTTATTACCGTCCTTCATAACCTCTCCGAACATGAAGTTGTTTCTGATTGTCTGTTCCTGAAACGGTACGATAGTTCTTTTGAAATCTGTAGATGCTGAATTGATGTTGCTTTCGCTTGTTTTCATTATCATATTCTCCTTTTTGACTTTGACATGCATACTAATAAGAGCTGATGCATGCATTAATGTGTTGATAGATGTTTAAGATAATTTCAGATATGTTTACAAGTTCCTGAAAATGTATATGCCGCAAGCCACTGACGGCTTGTTGAAAGTAATATCATTGTTTCATAAGACCAAGATTATTGCAAATAGATAATTACAAAACAGTTTTAGATAATATATACAAAAGGCAGGCTCTACCACGCCTGCCTTTAATAAATCAATAATTAGTTTCCCCTATTCATCTACCTTGACTTCTCCGACGCTCCATACGCGCTCGTTAAGCTCAATGATACCCGCACCGCAGTACTCGCAGTACTTTTTGCCGAGCATCCTGATGGGTGCTCCGCAGTTAGGACAGTTAAGACCGATTCCGGTCTGTGTTTCCGGAAGCTTCTCAATATCCTGTATATACAAGAGATTGCAGACATATCTTTTCTCCTGAAGCTCTCCGGCATCATCCTTATAGCCCGCGGATGCATATGTCTTAATGTAACAGGTTCCCTCGCGTTTCCTGTAATCGCCTATCTGAACCTCATGCACCTTTGCTTCGCTGCCTTCGAAGTTTTTTCGTATGTATTTAAGTACGGCATCCGATACCTTCTGCTTGTATTCAGCCCAGTTAAAGGTCGGGAAATCCTGCTGTATATCCGGCAGCAACAGCTTTGTCATTGCCGGAATGCTCTTTCTCGCAGCATTGGCACTGATACGGGCATCCTTAAGTCCCTCTGCTATATTATCTGTCTGAAAATATGTCCTGCTGAAACGGCGCACTCTGTATCTGATATAAAATACAGTTCCGGCAAATACCGCTGCTGCCGCAAGCAGCACTATACTGATTCCCAACGCCATATTAAAACTCCCAATCACCCAAGCTCAGTTTAGCTGCAGGCTTAGCCTGCATATGCTCATGTCTGTGATCCATAAGCATACTGATAAGCTCATTTTTCTTAAGTTCGCTTGCAAGCTGCAAAGCTCTGTCCAAGGCCTCCTCATTCAAGAGATCCTCATGTATCAGCACCTCAGTCCATTCCTCATTGCCATCCTCCATAGCAAGCTCTGCGGCACGCATGATATTGGCCTCAAGATGTGCCTTGTATGCAGCTTTATCTGAATCGCTCAATCTCGCAGGATACATAAGTCTCGATACAGCTATATCTATAGCAAGATCATTGTCATCGGCAACAGCCTTACGGAACAGGCTGTCGTACTCCTTTATCTTAAGAACATCCTGCCTTACACATTCACGATAGCTAAAGCCCGATCCCTCAATACGAATATGAAATGTCTGCGCTCTCGGATCGGCTATAGAATTATTATTATACTCCGGAAATACAAGGCGGAGCATACTGCCGTCCTCTCGAAACTTAAAAGTCACACGCATTTTACGGTCGCTGTCATTAAGCATCCTGTGCACAAGCTCCGAGTGATCTTCGCTCATAGTGACCTCGATATCACTCACCGCCGAACAGGTACGGAACGCACCGTCATAATAGTCGGTAACACTGTCTGTCAGCACTACCTTCCTGAGCTTGCCGCAAAAGTAAAATGCAAATGCCTTGATAGTATTAATGCTCTCCGGTATATAGACCTCCTCAAGCTCCTTGCATGCATCGGTAAAAGCATATTTTCCTATGGATATCACAGGCTTTCCGTCGATCTTGGCCGGTATGCTCAGTTTTTTGTCATTTCCGACATAAGAGCTTATCTCTATCCCTGTATGTCCGTTTATATTAGTATCTGTATATGTAAATGCCATTCGATCAAGTCCTTCCTCGCTTGTTTATATTATCATATATATGTTAAAATATCGCCTTATGAGATATAAAACACCCGAAGAAAAATTTATGAATGCCGCTATACGTGAGGCGCGTAAGGCCGAGGCTCTCAATGAAGTGCCTATCGGCTGTGTCATAGTGCGAGGCGGCAAGATAATCGCCCGAGGATACAACAAGCGTGTCACTGACGGCAATGTGCTCTCACACGCCGAGATCATAGCAATTAAAAAAGCCTGTCGCAAGACAGGCGATTGGCGACTTGAGGAATGTGAGCTGTATGTTACTTTAGAGCCCTGTCCCATGTGTGCCGGTGCTATAGTTCAGGCACGTATCCCCAAAGTATATATAGGGTCCATGAATCCAAAGGCCGGCTTTGCAGGCTCCGTTGCAGATATGTTCCATATGGAAGGCCTCAACCATCAGGTCGAGACCGTCAGCGGTGTATTGGGCGACGAATGCAGCATCATGCTCAAGGACTTCTTCAAAGCACTTCGCAAAGCCCATCCCAAGAAGGTGAAATACACACCGAAGATAAATATGAAAGGATGAAATTCATATGCCGATAACATATACGGAAGAAAAGAAATTTACACAAGATGAGGTTCAGAACTTATTTTTATCTGTAGGCTGGATATCCGGTCAGTATCCTGTACGCCTTTATAAAGCACTTATGCACTCATCCACCGTTATCACCGCATGGGACAATGAACAACTTGTAGGTTTGGTACGCCTTCTTGATGACAGTGAGCTGACAGCCTATATGCACTATGTACTTGTAGATCCGGCATATCACGGTCAGGGTATTGCCGGAACCATGATAGAGATGGTCAAAGAAAAATATAAAAACTACCTGTATATAGAGATCATGCCGGAGGAGAGCAAAAATGCCGCTTTCTATGAGAAACACGGCTTCACGCTTATGCAGGACGGAGTTGCAATGCAGTTATGTAATTTCTCGGATAAGAGATAAAACTCCCCGGATCCTCATTGCATTTTCAGTGATATTGATACAGTAAAGGCACCGCAGTTTATGATATGCTACTTCAACGCAGCACACCAAACTGAACGGTGCCTATAATTATCTTCATTTATACGCGGATCTCAACCGTTTCCACATGCGGCGCTATGATCTCCTTATACCGGAGCAGCTCCTCCATGCTCGGAGTATATAATCCCTTTGTCTCGGCACATTCCTCTCCGCATGGCTTGTACGGCACAAGCACATACCTCTTAATGCCGTCTATCAGCTCTCCTATCTCACGGAAATCCTCGTCTGTATGAAGTCCTCCGACTACTGTGGTACGGAATTCATAAGGGAATAGAGGAAGTCCTTCGAACTTTCCTTCAAAAAGATCAAGACAGCCCCTTATACTTGCAATCACGCCCTCATCTATCTCGGTTCCCGCAAGCTTGGCATATCCGCTGTGCCCGGCCTTGATATCCATGGCTATATAATCGATCATACCCTCACAGAGGAACTCATCTATCATGGTGATATTGGATGAATTGGTACATATCTTGACCTTAAAGCCGTAATATCCCTTGATATGTCTTATAAGATCCGGCAATTCCTTGTGCAGTGTAGGCTCTCCGCCTTTGATCACTACACTGTCGAGACTCTTCTCCTCGGCAGCCTTGTCCAAAAACTTAAAGAAATCCTCTTCACTTATTACCGGCTTTGCCACTCCGTCTCTAATCGACTTATGGCTGCAATACGGACATTTGAAGTTGCATCCGTCTGTATATATCGTACAGGCTACATGTCCGGGATATTCCGATAATGTCCTCTCCTCAAGAGCGCATATATTCATTTCCCTATATACCTCATACTACAGAATGTAAATATTTATTATAAGCGGCAGAGCCTGCTATAAGTATCTTATTCCTTCATGCTCTGCCTGATTGTTTTCTTTTGCCTGCCATGCGATAACTCAGCCTGCTCCGAGTATATCAGACAGTCTTGCAAACTGCTCAAGGGATAGTCTCTCGCCCCTTATGTTTATATCAAGACCAAGCTCGTCTATCGCTGCTTCGACTTTCTCTCTCGTAAGCTTAAGCCCCGGATCGTTCTTAAGTGCGTTTACAAGAGTCTTTCGTCTCTGTGCAAATGCCGCTTTGATGAGCCTGAACATATACCTGTCATCTTTGACATCTACAGGAGGTTCCTCATAGCAGTTCAATGTTATCACCGCCGAATCCACTCCCGGTCTCGGAATAAAGCAATTTGGCGGGACCTTGGAATTGATCGCAGCCTCTGCATAATACTGAACAGCCAGTGACAATGCTCCGTAATCCGATGTACCCGGTGCAGCCTGCATCCTGTCCGCAACTTCCTTCTGAACCATGACGGTTATCGAGCTTATAGGCATACGGCTCTCAAGAAGCTGCATGATGATAGGTGTGGTTATGTAGTAAGGCAGATTTGCCGCTACCTTGATACGTCTTCCGGAAGGATCCCGTTCTTCGACAAGACGCTTTAGATTCACTCTGAGCACATCATCATTTATTATCTCATAATTGTCATAATAAGACAGATTCTCTTCGAGTATCGGTATCATGTCCTTATCTATCTCGACCGCTACAACTCTGCCTGCAGCCTCACAGAGCGCCTGTGTAAGCGTACCTATGCCCGGACCTATCTCAAGTACAAGATCATCCTTGCCGATATTGGCGCCTTCGATAATACGTTCCAATACACGTTTATCTATAAGAAAATTCTGTCCGAAACGCTTCTTGGCACTGATACCGTGCTCTCTGAGAAACTGTATTGTATTTTGCGGATCTATGAGATTCTTCATTTAACTGCTCTTTTATAATTTACGTCCGTAATTATTTCTATATAAAAAACAAGGCGCCGGAGTTATTCATGGCACATGAGAGTGTCTGCTTAGTGCTGCTGTATTCCTACCCTGACACGGTTCACAGATTCCCATCGCATGAGACCCCGACGCATTCACAGTATATTATATTTTCTCAAGCCTTGTCAATGCCGTAAAATCTGTGAGCATTATCCCAGCTCAATGATTCGATTTCTTCGGCGGATATGCCTCTCAGCTCACTTATCTTATCAACAACATAATTGAGATAAGCCGAGCTGTTTCTCTCCCTGTCCTTTCTGATCGGAACAGGCGTAAGGTAAGGACAATCTGTCTCCAGCAGCAGTCTGTCAAGCGGCATGCTCTCAACGACCTTTGTCAGCTTCTTCTGTCCCTCATAGGTAAGCACTCCTCCTATGCCGATATAAAAGCCCATATCTATGTATTCGAGTGCTGTTTCTTTGCTGTAGGAGTAACAATGTATTACAGCTCCCTTAAGTCCCTTGGCATGATATTCCTTCATGATATCCATGGTATCCTGAGCTGCATTTCTCGAATGAATGACTACCGGAAGATCAAGCTCCATCGCAAGTTCCAACTGTCTCCTGAACCAATAGCTCTGAGTCTCTTTGTCAGGCTTATCCTCATATATATCAAAGCCGTGATAATCAAGACCTATCTCGCCTATGGCCATTATCTTAGGCTCTTTCGCAAGGCGTCTGAGTTCCTCAAACTTATCTTCGTTGAGTTCCCCGACCTCATCCGGATGAACTCCTACCGTTCCGTAGACAAAGGAATATTTTTCGGTAAGTGCGACCGTATCCCCAGAGCCCTGCATATCGGCTCCTATATTAACTATCTTGCCTATATTATGAACTTTAAGTCCCTCAAGTACCTCGTCTCTGTCCGCATCATAGGCGTGATCGTCGTAATGTGTGTGAGTATCGAAAATCATTATTATTTACCTTTATCACATTTGCAAATTCGCAAGATATCTCATGGCAAAAAACAGTAACAGATGAGCCGGATAAGCCACATAGAAGAAATACTTCATCGGAAGCTCTCCTCGCCTGCCGTTATAAAACCATATGAAACCGTAAGAAAGCGCAGCGACGCCGCAATAGCTTAAGCTCTCCATTGCCGACAGGAAAGCACCTGTAAACATGCAGAGCTTCTTATCCAGTCTGAACCAATACATTATCACTATGAGCAGCACTCCTATCGCTCCGTAATCCGACTTCATCAGATATGCCGCTCCGCTAAAGAAAGCCACCACCATCCATTGAAGGATGATATGCTTTTTCTTGATCTTATCTGCAAAGTACAATGCCATAACTCCGAAGAGCAGAGTGAACATGACATTCTGATACTCCGGATAGTAGAGCGTTCCCTTTATCGCAAGATCAAACGGCACCTCACTTATTACCGCAAATGCAGCCAGCTTTAATATATATCTCCCGATGTTTCTGGTATGTGCAAACCCTTCTGCTGCAAGAAATGCAAATATCGGAAACGACAATCTGCCCAGGAAACGCAATACCCTTGCAAGCATGTACCAGCGCTGTCCCACTGTTGTCTGAAGCGCAAGGTTCCAGTACATGGGATTCTGCCCGTAGAGCACTCCGTTTTCTATCAGCACAAAGCCTATATGATCGCAGAGCATAAGGATAAAGGCAATCATTTTTAACTGATTGCCCGTAAATCCGCTTAAGCGTCGCTTATTGAATTTTAAACTTATGGTCTTTGCCGCCATCAGCCGATCTCACCGCCGGACGGCATATCTGCATTGTCCGGTGTCATGAGCGATATCATCTCTCCGTCCGGTGACTCTGCAGCAACTATCATGCCCTCAGACACTTCTCCCGCTATCTTTCTCGGCTCAAGATTACATACGACCATGACCTTCTTGCCTACCATGTCCTCAGCGCTGTACCACTTCTTGATACCTGAAAGTATAGTACGTGTCTCGTTTCCGATCTTGATAGTCTCCTTGAGCAGCTTCTTGGACTTTGCCACCTCTTCACAGGCAATGACCTCACCTACTCTGAACTCAAGCTTTGCAAAATCGTCAAACTGAACATTTGGCTTGTGAGTAAGCTCGACCTCAGCCTCCTGCTTGCTCTCCTCAGCATTTGACTCAGCCTCGGCCTCGGCTGCTGCCTCTTCCTTCTTGAGTATGCCGGCCTTCTCCTCAAGAGTCTTGGCATCCATTCTTGCAAAAAGGATCTTCGGTGTCTCTGTTACCTTATTTCCGTTAGGATAGAGTCCGAAGGTATCCATATCCTCGTATGCTCTCTTTGGAGTGTTAAGCTCCTCAAGTATAGCTGCCGCAGTATCAGGCATGAAGCTCATGAGCAGCGAAGCACCAATGGTAATGCCCTCTGTAAGATTATAGAGCACTGTCTTAAGTCTCTCCTGCTTTGCTTCATCCTTTGCAAGAGCCCACGGAAGAGTCTCATCTATATATTTATTGCATCTTCTGAATATATTGAAGATAGCTGTCAGAGCGTCCGCAACTCTGTGCTCACGCATCTTATCGTCTACAACTTCGACATTGTTAAGTATGGTCTCGATAAGATCGTCGTCCACATCCTCGCGCGCATCATTATTCTCAACAACACCGCCGAAATATTTGTTGCTCATGGAGATCGTTCGTGATACGAGATTACCCAGTATATTGGCAAGATCCGAATTAAATCTCTCAAGCATGAGCTCCCAGCTTATACTTCCGTCATTTTCAAACGGCATCTCATGAAGCACGAAATATCTTACCGCATCCACACCGAACACATCTACGAGTGTATCAGCATAGAGCACATTTCCCTTAGACTTGGACATCTTGCCGTCTGCCATAAGGAGCCACGGATGTCCGAATACCTGCTTAGGAAGCGGCAGATCGAGTGCCATAAGGAATATCGGCCAGTATATGGTATGGAATCTGATGATATCCTTACCGATAAGATGCAGATCCGCAGGCCAATACTTATTGAAGCACTCCTTGCCTGCCTCGCTCGGCTCTCCGCTTCCGTACTTGCCGTTTGCATATGCGGCTGCTTCCGTCTCCGGAAGACCTGCTATATTATAGCCGAGTCCGGTAGCATAGTTTGACAAAGCATCAAGCCATACATATACAACATGCTTAGGATCGAAATCTACAGGAATACCCCAGGTAAATGAAGTTCTCGATACACACAGATCCTGCAGTCCCGGAAGCAGGAAATTGTTCATCATCTCATTCTTTCTTGATACAGGCTGAATGAACTCAGGATGAGTATTGATATGCTCGATAAGTCTGTCGGCATACTTACTCATCTTGAAGAAATAAGCTTCTTCTCTTGCCTTCTGCACCGGTCTTCCGCAATCCGGGCAGCATCCGTCCTTAAGCTGTGAATCTGTCCAAAAGGACTCGCATGGGGTGCAATACCATCCTTCATAATGTCCCTTGTAGATATCGCCCTGCTCATAGAGCTTCTTGAACATGGCCTGAACCTGCTTCTCATGATACTCGTCTGTAGTTCTGATGAACTTATCATATGAAGTATTCATAAGATCCCAGATGCTTCTGATCTGACCCGATACATCATCTACGAATTGCTTTGGTGTGATGCCTGCTGCCGTGGCCTTATCCTCGATCTTCTGACCGTGCTCATCTGTACCTGTCATAAATCTTACATCATAGCCCTGCTCTCTCTTATATCTTGCAATAGCATCGGCAAGAACTATCTCATAGGTGTTGCCGATATGCGGCTTTCCCGATGTATATGCGATAGCCGTTGTTATGTAATATGGCTTATTCTCTGCTGTTTTTCTCATCCCCGTAGTCTCCCCCTGTATTTGCTCCGGGCGAAACACTTTCCGCCCGGTCTTAAATCAAATTTGTATATATCCTACTCGTGCATATCACGGATTATTATACACGACACCCGCCCGCCACCTGCAAGCTCTGTATCACAGATTACTCGCAGATAACGGACGGGATAAATATGACTCTATTAATACTCTGTATTGAATTCTAATACGCCGTAATCCTTGTCACCTATAGTGATCTCTATATCCTTAAGCTGAAGGTTGTCAATAAAGGTATTGGCTATACCTGCAATAACAACATCCTCATCACGGCTTCCGTAGATATTCAGCTTATCAAGCTTAAGATGTCCTGTCTTGTTATCATCAACAGTGAAATCCACGACCTTGCTTCCTTCCTTGAAGGCTCCGTTCTTGGAAAGTGCCTCAATAAGCGAAGATGCGTCACATACGTCAACCGCATCAAAGTCCTGCTCCAGTCCGAGGTCTGTCTGACGGTAGATAATGACAAGTGTGGTGTTCTCATCACCCGGCTCTGCTGCTACCGGACGCTTGTCCTCAGGATACATTGAATAATCCACAGCTGTGGTCTCCATAGCACCCGGTCCTCCTGCCTCTCCGGTAGGTGCATTTTCAGGTATTACATATTCCTTAGTCTCAGGGAGTGTCCATGTGGTCTCCTGCTCCGACGGAATTATTGCTCCGTCAGGTATGAACTGTGTCTCCTCATTGGTAATTGTTGACGGCGAACATGCTGTAAGTACTGCTGCCGCAACTCCAAGTAATACTATGTTAACTATCTTCTTCAATCTTATCGTTCCTCCTGAACAGTGATATTCTTATTCCTTGTCTGATTAAGACAGTATTTCATTATATATGATTTTTCGGCTTAAATCATTACCTAATAATTAAATTTCCGTGTTTTCGCTGTGAAAAATGTCTTTTTTATCGTTCCAAAGCATTATAGACATCTCTCTTAGACAGTCCTCTGTCATTTGCGACAGCTTTCATGGCTGCTTTCTTATCCATACCCTTTGAGATATACTGCTCAAGATGCTCCTCGAGGCTCAGATCCTCAAAGCCTGCTTTGATCTCCTCGTTAAGTGCCTCTATACTCTTGCCTTCTATGACAAGCACATATTCACCTCTCGGTTCTCTCTCGGCAGCTTCTCCGATAGTGGTTCGTATGACCTCTTCATGCTTTTTTGTCATCTCACGGCACATCGCTATACGTCGCTCCGGTCCGAATACTCCCGCAAGCTCCTTGAGAGTCTCCTTAAGTCTGTGAGGCGCTTCGTACAAAACTATAGTTCCTGTTTCATTCCTGATGCGGTCTATCGCTTCTTTTCTGTCTCTTTTTTTCTGCTTCGGCGGCAAAAAGCCCTCAAATACAAATCTTCTTACCGAGAAGCCGGATAAGGTAAGTGCGGTTATTACTGCGGAAGGTCCCGGTATGGATGTCACCTCTATACCTGCCTCAACACATTTTTGTACCAGTACCTCTCCGGGATCCGATATACAAGGTGTTCCCGCATCTGTAACTATAGCTACATCCGTGCCCTCAAGCATTTTCTCAACCAGCTCATCCGCCTTGTCAAAGCGATTAAACTCATGGTAGCTCGTCATAGGCGTCTTTATCTCAAAATGATTAAGAAGCTTTATGGTATTTCTGGTATCCTCGGCAGCGATAAGGTCGGCTTCCTTAAGCACCTCTACCGCTCTCGGAGACATATCTCCCAAATTACCTATAGGCGTAGCCGTTATATATAATTTTCCGTATCCGGTCTCATTCATATTTATCACTTTTTAAATGTTTCGTTTCTAATCAACAGGCTCCGCTCTTAAGGCACTGTGTCTACTTAATACCCGTAAATATCGTATATCTCGTCGGTATATACGCCCGGCTCCTTATATACGATAACAGGCTTTTCGAATCTGCACTCTTCTCTTGCTCCCTTTACGGCATCTATAAGTATCATATTGGCCTCTCTGTCTACATAGGGATAGACAGGCTTGATACGCTTTGGCTCAAGTCCCACAGCTTTGAGCTTTGTAATGATCTCAGGCAGTCTTAATGGCCTGTGCACCATATAGAAATGCCCCCCGTTTTTCAGCAGGATAGAAGCCGCCTTACACACATCCGTAAGATCACATTTCACCTCATGCCTTGAGATCTGTTTGAAATCATCAGGATTCTTCAGACCGTGCGAATCCTTCATATAAGGAGGATTACTCGTGACCGTATCGACTCTGCCCTTAAGCTTGGCCATTACTTCCGTAAATGCGGCATTTTCCGCATCCTGATCCCCGGCTTTGGCAGACACAGCCTTGATATCGCCTTCAATTATATGCACCTTGTCGGAGAGCGCGTTGAGTCTTACGGAGCGAGAAGCCATCTCAGCCATCTCAGGCTGTATCTCAAGTCCGTAAAATTCCGCTCCCTTGGTCTTGGCCTCGAGCAATATCGGTATGATGCCGGTACCTGTACCGAGATCCACAGCTGTCCCGCCTGCCTTAACAGATGCAAAACCACTCAGGAGCACGGCATCCATTCCGAAGCAGAAACCGTCGTTACGCTGTATTATCCCGTAGCCGTTCCTCTCCAGATCGTCTATGCGCTCATTTTCTTTGAGAACAACTTCTCCTCTGTATTCAATCATCGAGTGCGGATCTTTCTCTTTTATCCTTATGTTCAAGCTCGCGAAGCTCTTTTATTTCCTTGTCATTTTCAGACTGTTTTATCTTTTTGCGGCTCTTAAACTTGATCTCCGAAGCAGCATAATCTCTTACTTCCTTTTCATCATTAGGAAGCTCCACTATAACCTTTACACGCTGCTTAAGTATATTGACGGCGCTTACGACTCCCTTAAGATTATCCGGAGTAGTCACAAAATCACCCGTGGACGGAAGCGACTTATTAAGCTCCTCATATGCCTCTTCTTCATTTTTAAGGCAGCACATAAGTCTGCCGCAGACACCGGATATCTTGGCTGTGTTAAGCGAGAGATTCTGCTTCTTTGCCATCTTGATCGATACCGGTGCAAAATCCGAGAGATAGCTGTGACAGCATAATGGTCTGCCGCATGATCCGTAGCCTCCGAGTATCTTGGTTTCATCTCTGACTCCGACCTGCCTTAACTCTATCCTTGTATGGAACACAGATGCAAGATCCTTGACCAGCTCTCTGAAATCTACTCTTCCTTCTGCCGTAAAATAAAAGAGCATCTTGGAGTTATCAAGTGTATACTCGCAGGCAATAAGCTTCATATCAAGCTCATGCTTATTGATAAGATCCTTACAGGTCCTTATCGCTGCCTTTTCTTTCTCTCTGTTTTCTTCCATCTTGGCCGTGTCATTTGCATCAGCTTCCCTGATGACCTTCTTCAACGGCTGTTTATCCTTGTCTGATTCGATCATATCAACCGTTACGACCTCGCCGTATTCTATACCTCTCGAAGTCTCAACTATGACCTTACTGCCTCTCTTAAGATCGAGGCCGTCGGGATCAAAATGATATATCTTTCCCGCCTGTCTGAATCTGACACCAACTGCTTTTACCATATTTTATATTTCCTTATCAGTTTTCCTTCATGCGGAGCAGCAGCAATTCAAATGCCAGCTCCGGGTTAACATTGGCATTAAGCCTCTGTCTGCATATTTCAATTCCGTTCATTATCTCCTGTATTCCGTCATAGGAGGTGAGTGACGCCGCATTCATAAGTGCCTTTCTCTCTCCCTTAAACACAAGAGAATTAAGATTTTTTGTGACCGTAAACATGGTCAGATCTCTGTACCACAGCTCCAGCAGATCAAGCGCATCATTCGGATCCGGACATTCCATAAGCAGCTTTGATATCTCTATGTGCATATCCGTGCTGTCCATATCACGAAGAGTCTTAAGTATCTTCATTACTCTGTGATACCATTCCGTAAATGTCTCACTCTGTGCAAGCTCTATAGCCTTGCCTAGATTGCCCTTGGAAAAAGCAACACAGATATCTGTCATATCCTCTGAGATATCATACTTATCCTTAAGATAATCCCTGATAGTAGCATCCGTAAGCGGTCTTAAGTTCTCCTTGATAGTCCTTGATCTAACCGTATCAAGAAGCTTCCTGTCGTCATTTACAAGGAGAAGGATTATGACATATTCCGGCGGCTCCTCCAAGGTCTTGAGCAATGCATTCTGCGCCTGAACCGTCATCTTGTCGGCCTCAGGCATCACATACACCTTATATCCGCCTTCATACGGCTTAATATCCACAGTATCTATAAGCTGCTCTCTGACCTCATCAACACTTATGATATTTGGCTTCTCATGTGTGATGTATATAACATCCGGATGATTGCCGCTCAATATCTTCTTACACTCCGGGCAATGCAGACACGGCTTTCTGCTCTCATCCTGCTCCTCGCAGAAAAGCTCAAGCAAAAAAGCCTCCGCCATAGTCTTCTTACCCATACCCTTTTCTCCGGTCAGCATATAGCTGTGCCTGATACTTCCGGATTTTATGGCCGACTTAAGCTGGTCCTTTATAAGCTCGTTTCCGATTATTTTATTGAATCCGTTATTATCCATATCTATCACCGTACCGTTTATCCGCAGCAAATTACAAACAGCTTCATTACAGTCCGCAATAATCAATGATCTCATCAACGCAAGATTCAAGATCATCATTTACAAAACGTTTATCTATACCGGCTTCAAGCAGCTTCTCCTCGGAAAAGTCCTCCGAATCCGCGATAAATCTCCTGCACAGCTCCTTGTATTTGGGAGTTTCTTCCCGCATCTCCCTTGTGAGAGCTCTCATCAAGCGTACTCCGTCATCAAGCTCTATATATATCGCTTCGACCTTATCCGCACCGAAATAATTTCTAAGACTCAGATACGATTCCAAGGTTGCGGGCATCAGATAATTTCTCTTATCAAGCTCTATCTGTCCGTCATCTATTGTAGCATAAGTCCAGGGTCCGTATACGGTATCATAGGTCCTTGATTCAATAAGCCTGCCTGCCGCTTTGTAACCGGCGATCCTGGCTTCGTCGGTATAATTATAACTCACTCCCGGAACCTCGCCCTCGCGTATAGGCCGGGTCGTATACATAACATATCTTCCGAGCTGCGGTCTGAGCTCAATTATCCTTTTGTAAATGCTGTCCTTGCCTGAGGCTGATTTACCTATCAGACAATAAAGCTTACCCATCAGGCTTCACCGGGTCCTTTCTTCTCAACAGTTCCCAAGGCACTGCCCGACTGTCCGTTGGCTGCTGCCCCCGGCTCTGCTGCCGCACCTATCTCTGTATCTGCATTACTGTCCGGAGTCGCAGGCTGCGCATGCGTCTCTGCTGTATTGCCGTTCGCTGCATTTGACGTATCCAAACTGCCGGCACTCTCATTTGGTTCACCCGCAGGCTCTTCCGATATTTCAACAGGATCTACACCAACAGCAAGCGGATATGATGATACCAGCTTTGCCTGCTTAAATGTGTTTGAGGTCCTTACTGTAGCGTAACCGTCTTTGATCGCATACAATATACACTTCGATCCGAGATCCGAAGCATCATATACTATATCCACATCTCCGTCCAGACTAATGGTTACAAGCCCTGCCGATCCGTTTGCATCCGTGTACTCCGCAACGATCTTGGAAGAGTCAAAATCAAAATGCATATTGGATACACTTCCGTCAAATTCCGCAGAAATAACTTCCTTTTTACCGTTTGCACTTCTTATTACTCTTGCTTTTTTCTTGCCGAAAGAATCTCCGTTTTCCACGGTATAGGTATAACCGCCGTAATTAACCTGAGACTTTGAAGCAACTGAAGTTATCTCTCCGCCGGCATTTACCGCATAAACAAAGTTGCCGGCCTTAAACGAATCCGATGCCAATGTTACAGGGTATCCGCCCTCCAGCATAAGCACTGCTTTTCCGCTCGAGGTATCCACATAATAGTCTCCGTCCTCAGGAAAGTTCTTCATGCTCTCATCTTCTTTGAATGAAGTAACGCGCTTTACCTTTGTTCCTTCATCAACATAGACATGGATATCTCCGTTTCCGGCATCTATAAGCTTATATCCCTTTATATCCTCCGCACAGATCTCTCTCTTCTCAGCGCCCGGCTTCATCCTGAAGAGCTTGTTGGCTATAGGCTCAAGCATCTTATCCGAAGCATCGACAAAAGCAACATAGTAAATATATCCGTCTGCTACATTCATAGCAAAATTGGAAGTATACTGCAGATTCGAGTCTCCTCCAAGCAGATGTGAAAATGACTCGGTGGTCTTTTTATATTTTATTGCATAGAGATCATCTACCTGCTTCTCGGTATCAAGAAAAGCCCAAAGCGTCTTGGTCTGAACCACTCCGGGATAATCCTTCTGATCGTTTTCAGATTCCGAGATATAGGCATTATTATAGCTGATACTGTAGAGCTTGTACTCCCTGTCGAATCTGTAATTAAATGCTCCCTCATTAAGGTCGGATACGGCACGTCCCTTATCATCAAAGTAAAACAGATCCGAACCGTCCTCAAGCCATTCCGAAGCAAGCAGCTTCTTACCGTCTTCCTCTATTATATCCGAATCCTCGCGATCCGACAGCTCATCTTCACCCAAAACATAGACAAGCTCATCCTTATCAAGCCAAACAAGACCAAGCTCATCAGCAGCATCCTGCGTCTTTGTTTCATCTGATGTGGTCTCGGCTTCCGCTCCGTCTGACTTGAATCTTTTGAAAAAACTTAGAAAACTGTTATTACTTATGTATGCAAATACAAATACAAGCAGCAATACTGCTATGATCATCAATGCTATTGCCGAAAGCATATTGCTTCCACCCGATGATCTGCGGCTGCCGCGGCTTCTCTTACTGTTTCTGTTCTGTGACATATCTAAAACTCTGTGTTAAAAAAATCCCATAAAAATGCAGCTTTTAGCTCGAGAACCGTCCGTTTTAGACGCGTCATTTTAATCTTGATCCGCCATACAATGAACGATCGGCATACTACTGCATTTTAACAATACTATCTGAATTATACGCTAAAGTTTAACATTAATTATATTAGCTATCAACCGACAAAACCTTAAAGAAAAACATAGTAAAATAATCCTGAATTATTCACCGCGGTGCGGTGAGTGCGGCTGAAAGCCGCATAGTTACTGTATTTAAACTGATTATTGCTTTTCACCTGTTAGGTGAATTAAAAAAAGAGCATCCATTTGTGTTAAAAT